>JACCDX010906985.1_pt1 | contig 40889 bp, 46 predicted proteins | sample 7449681 | NCBI WGS metagenome assembly JACCDX01 (sample SAMN15323450, study PRJNA562643) | freshwater metagenome | isolation source: river surface water | place: USA:Blue River Watershed | collected 2017-08-18
AAGTAAGCGATCCTTCTGCGAGAAAAAAGTCTTTTGTGGAAATTTCTGCCTTCTTTTTCCGTTGGTACACCCAATATCCATAACTGGTAACGGAGACAAAATAGAGGAGAAATACGATGTAATCGAGGGATTGTAATTGTTTCATGTATTGTTAACAGGTTTCTTTTGCGAAAAATATGACGCTTTTTCAAACTTACAGAAATTCAATTAAATAGTAGTTTTGTTCTAAACAATTTACTTTTGGGTCATGAACAGACCACACCACGTATTTATTGCCACGAGCCTCGATGGTTACATCGCTGATGTTAACGGCGGTGTCACCTTTTTAGATACCTTCCCCATGCCAGAAAATACCGACATGGGATATGCTGCATTTACGGAAAAGGTAGATGCGCTACTGATGGGCAGAAAAAGTTTCGAAACGGTCTTGGGTTTTGATGTAGCTTGGCCATACACCAAACCAGTGTTCGTCTGGAGCCAAACGATGAAAGAAATTCCAGCTGAATTAGTTGGCAAAGCCTTCCTGGTGCAAGGAAATTTAAACGAGGTAGAAGATGAAATCAGAGCAAAAGGATATGAACACTTGTACCTTGATGGCGGCCAGGTGATTCAATCTTTCTTACAAGCTGATAAAATAGGGAGCATGACCATCACAACCATACCGATTTTGCTCGGAGAAGGCACTCCACTATTTGGCCCTTTGACAAATCCCCTAAACTTTCGCTGCGTTCAATCGACCTGCTTTTCAACTGGAATTGTGCAGCAAGTTTTTGAGCGTATGGATCTGATAACCAATACCTAAATTTTATTGGTTAAGTCAATTGAATCAACAAATTGCCTGATGGCCGCAGGCGAAATTTCCGGAAATTGTCCCACCCGAAATAGCACAGGTACATGGCTATTTTTCTCAATAAACGACTCCGTTGCAGGATTGGATTCGCCGTTAAAAACAATCCCAGCGACTGTAATTTGTCTATGGGCTAAAGCCTCTAATGAAAGCATGGTATGATTAATGCTTCCCAGGTAATTTCTGGAAACCAGAATGACAGGGATTTGTAATTGTTGGATAAGATCCAGCATCACATCTTGATCATTTAACGGCACCATCAAACCGCCGGCACCTTCTACCACCAAATGATTTGAAGTCTGAGGAAGTGTGAAATCGGAAAGATTAATTTGCACTCCGTCCAATGCCGCAGAAGCGTGTGGAGAAAGAGGCGCGCTTAGTCGGTGCCGCTCCGGGTGAAACACTGATTTTGAATTTGAGGTAAGCGACTGAACTTTCATCGTGTCAGTCCAATGCAAATCTCCCGATTGCACGGGTTTCCAATAATCGGCCTGGAGGTATTCAGTTACTACAGCGGAGACAACCGTTTTCCCGATTTCAGTCCCTATTCCTGTGATAAAAAATTGCATGGTCTATTTATCTAATTTTGGCAAAGTGTAAACGTTTCCCCGATGTTCCCGAATTGAATTTCCCTGCTTCATAAACAAGCGAGCCGCTAACGAAGGTGCGGTTTATTTGATGCTGAAACGTGCGTCCCACGACCGGTGCCCAGCCGCATTTATAATGCAAAGATTCCGTGGTTACGGACCAAGGATTCGAAGGGGCGACCTCCACGAGATCAGCGAAAAATCCTTCGCGGATATAGCCGCGGTCCACCATGCGGTAGCAGTCGGCCACGCGGTGGCTCGATTTAGCGACCAAGGTATTCAAGGAAAGTTCGCCACGTGCCACTAATTCAAAAAGCATTAATAATGCATGCTGTACCATGGGAGCTCCAGATTTAACTTGCATGTAGTTGCCTGTTTTTTCCTCCAGGCTATGGGGTGCATGGTCGGTCGCGATAAGGTCGATTCGTCCATCTTCGAGGGCCTTTAGTAATTCGAGTCGGTCTTCTGCCGACTTAACCGATGGGTTCCAAACGATATTATTGCCTAACGATGGGTAGTCGGCATCCGTAAAACATAAATGATGAATGCACGCTTCTGCGGTTACCCGTTTTTCGGTGATCGGTCCTGGGCTGAATAATTTTGCTTCGGCGCCGGTCGAGATGTGAAAGAAATGCAGGCGATTATTATGTCGTTTTTGAATTTCTAGTACCCGTTTAGTGGCGGCTTCGCAGGCTTCAGAAGAACGAATGGTAGGGTGGAATTCTACGGGAATATTGTCGCCATAGATTTGTTGGTAATGGCTCAAATTTCTACGAATAATAGAATCGTCTTCACTGTGTAAGGCCACTAATGTTTCCGCGCGGGCGAATAATTTTTCGAGGTATTCCGGGTTATTCGCTAAGATTTCTTGCTTCTCTAGGTATAGGCCATCATCAGTAATACCACATACGGTTTCGTTATCCACGCGGAGCGCCTCCTCTAAATTGGCTGCTGTAACGCCCATAAAAAATGAATAATTGGCCATGGATTTTTGGGAGGCCAATTGGTATTTTTCTTCCAATAACGTGCGGGTGAGCGTATTAGGTATGGTATTTGGCATGTCCATGAACGAGGTAATTCCGCCGGCGACGGCGGCCATCGATTCGCTTTGGATATCTGCTTTATAGGTTAAGCCGGGGTCTCTAAAATGGACTTGATCATCGATCATGCCGGGAATAAGGTAATTCCCTTGGAGGTCGATGACCTGAGCATGGGCGTCTGAAATCCACGGCGAAATTCGTTCGATACGATCGCCAGAAATAAGTACATCCGTTTGGGTTTGTTGGCCCTCATTGACCACAAGGGCATTGGTGATTAGGTATTTCATTTGGTTGCGGCACGATCTAAGCGATCATTAATGGTTATGCCTAAACCATAGGCAGGTAGTCTTTCGACAATGATTAAATCGAGACCCATTTGATCCATGGTATGCAGCGCGGCAAACAAATTTTTCGCTGCCTCCGCTAGATCTCCTGTGGGAGCTAAGACAAGATTTACATCCACATGGATGCTCTCGATTTGTACTGATGTATACCAAAGTATGCCCACTTTCTTATGCTTGACTGCGCTGAGCATAAATAAGGGCTCATAGGTGACAATCAATTCACAGGATGGAGCATAATGTTTTTTATGTTGGCCCGGAAGCGAAGCATGTTCCGTAGCTGAAGTCCGATTTAATATGCGGCCTACGCAGTCTTCGATTGATTCAATTGAAATTGCGCCGTGGCGCAGTAGGACAACTTCGTCTCCTTCGAAGCCAACGATCGTTGATTCGACACCGGACTGACATGCACCACCATCTAAGGTATAAATGGAGGGGAAATAGGCGTCTACGTGCGCTGCCGTGGTGGGGCTAATCCGATTGAAGGGGTTGGCGCTTGGGGCGACGAGCGGAAAATCCAATTGGTTTAACAGGTTTATAGCCGCGGGGTGATTTGGGATACGAATGGCCACATTTTCCTGGTTAGCCGTCACGGCATGGCTGACCGATTGATTTTTAGGCAGAATCAAGGTTAGGGGTCCTGGCCAAAATTGTTTGGCGAGGAGATTCGCTTTTTCTGGAAAGTGTTTGACAAGTGCACGCGCTTGGCTAATCGAGGCCACATGCACAATCAGCGGGTTGGTGGTTGGCCTTTGTTTCGTCGTGAAAATATTCGCTACGGCTTTGGAGTTGAATACATTCGCGGCAAGACCATACACCGTTTCCGTGGGTAGGCCGATGAGCTCTCCTTGGTTGAGGCGCTCGCGAATGAGTGTTATATCGGTTGTAATCATATCGAATTAAGGGTTGCAAAAATCACAATACATCGGGTCTTCTGTTTCCATCGCGTGACCGGGGGGACGGTGTTCGGTATACGCACATGCTTGGCAAGCATAAATATCTGATTTAACGGTGCGTGTGGGATTGCCACATAGGCTACAGGGTAGTCCACGCTCCTTTTCCTTAATGGAAAAACCGGGCGTTTGACACGTAGGACAGGTTGAATTAATTTGCTGGATTAAGGACGCAGTCATCGCGTCGATAACAGTCATCCGCGTGGGATTATGCATGGCTCGCATATCGGTTTCTACGGTACATTGCCCAAACCGACTGAAGAAATATTCTACCGTTTGAAGCAGCACTTGCTTATCACGAATACCTTTGACACAATCAGCCGCGTCATCAGCCTGTTTCTTAACAATCAGTCCGTGCGAAGGGAATTTGGCTTGGTCTAAAAAGTCCGTTAACATATCCATAGAGGTCAACGTGATTTGGCGGTAGTTTGTTTTAGTTTCCAGCTTTCGGACCAAAAATTCCCAGTTATTTTTCTTATCGATCAGCAGTAAAAATTCTTCGTGCGCCGGGATAAATGGGATACTGGGATGTGGGCCAAACGATCCTTCTGATGCAATGGCTAAATCTACTGATGTCAAATCCATGGATAGTTGACATTTCTTTCGTGCCGTTTCAACTGGGCTGTCCGGTCGATCGATCTCGCCAGAAAATGTTCCCAGAAGATCCGTGTCTAGCTGGTCCGTCACGAAACAATACAAACCCAATTCCTGCGTCAGATGTGGCGCAATTACATTCTCTTTGCCGTGCTTAGTGGCAATGACGATTTTTCTCCCCTTAAAATGGGTTAAACTATCCATGTATGATCTGAAGAAAAAATTAAGCGTTCAAAATTAGACATGGATGCGATTTTACTGAAAATGCTGAGACAAGCGCACTAAATTCAATGTAAGTAAAATAAGGATACTGACAATTAACTTATCCGTCACCGGATCCTGTGTCGTAAAACTGATAAAAAGTCCGGCGATGATGCCTATCACATGAAGAACAATAAAGAGACTACGGTAGGCAGTTTTCACTTGTAAAAATTTAATTGCAAAGTAACGGCCGACAATTAGATAATTTTTATTTAAGTTTATAATGAAATACATTAGACCCGCTTATGAATTATACGCTGAATCAATTGCAAATCTATTTAAAGGTTGTTCAAACGATGAGCATTACTAAGGCTGCCGAGGAGTTAAACTTAACCCAGCCCGCAGTCTCCATTCAAATAAAAAACTTTCAAGCGCAATTTGAAATACCCTTGATTGAAATCATCGGTAAAAAAATATACGTAACTGATTTTGGTACAGAAATTGCCAAATCGGCAGAAGGAATTATCGATCAAGTGTACGCCATCAATTATAAAACAATGGCTTTTAAGGACCAATTATTAGGTCGCTTAAAGGTATCGATTGTGTCCACAGGCAAGTATGTATTACCCTTTTTTCTAACTGATTTTTTGAAGGCGAATCCGGGCGTCGAGATCAGTATTGATGTAACAAATCGGGAGAAAGTATTTCAAAGTTTGGAGAACAATGAAGTAGATTTTAGTCTGATATCCACGGATATTAATAGCCCTAGTTTTGAATACATTGACATCCTAGAAAATGAACTATATCTCGTTGGCAATCCCCAAACAGCCAAATTAAATCCAAATTTTGCCTTTAAGGAGTTTAATCAAGAGCTCCCCTTAATCTTTCGGGAGAATGGATCTGGAACACGCAAAATCATGGAAACCTATTTGAAAAAACAGGGAATTCATGCACTGAAAAAACTGGAGTTGATGTCAAACGAAGCGGTAAAGCAAGCCATTATGGCGGGGCTGGGGTATTCGATTATGCCAATGATTGGGATAAAGAACGAATTGAAAAATGGCCAATTATCCATTATCCCGCGGAGTGGATTACCGATCAGTACAACCTGGAAATTGATTTGGCACAAAGAGAAAAGCCCATCCCCTGTGGCGAAGGCTTTCATGAATTATGTCATTGAAAACAAAGACCAGATTAAACAAAAACACTTTGAATAAATAAAGCCAAGCAAAACTGCTTGGCTTTATTGACACCCCTTTTTCATTAATTAAATATTCAACTGAAATCGCACAGTCAAATGTCTATGCTACAAACTTAACCGGGCATATTGATTAAAAAAAATTAATTTCATTATGTTATTTATAAAAATAATTAATGTTATTGATTTTTTAATCGAAGGGTTGAGCCTGTTATTTCGACATCAAATTTGGTCAATCCACGTGTAGCCGGACCCTGAATTAGGGCGCCCGTTCCACTAAATGTGGAGCCATGTGCGGCACATAAAAAGGACGACGTGCTATTTTTGTATTCAACAGTCGCACCGGCATGTGGGCATACGGATGAAAATGCCGAAAAGCTCGCTGGGGTATTCCCCGTTGCCGTACGAATAACAATGTATCCACTCCGCGCAACAAAATCATTTACCGCTTTTATTTCAGAATCCAGGTTAATTAAAAACCCGGAGGCAGGAGCTGGGTTATTGACGGCACTGGGAGCGCCATTGTCCTCTTTGGAACAAGCGCTCGTCATGCAGGCAAGGCATGCCACTGAAAAGCTTCCTGTTAATGTGGTTAAAAACTCGTTTCTTTTCATAAGAACATGTGTAGGTTTTTCAAGGCCCTAACTAAGAAGAAACCGTTTTGTTTGTGTATACTTGAATTACATGTAAAACAAAATAGCAACCACACCGTTTCCTTTTATAAAAACGTATGAGCAACTGGACAGAATCGGCGAATAGCCTAGAAAAGACATTCAAGTTTGAGACCTTTGAAGCAGCCATGTTGTTTATGCAGCAAGCCGCCATCAAAATCTCCGAACTAGATCACCATCCCACCTGGACAAATACCTACAATCGAATACACGTGGTGTTACAAACGCATGATGCTGGGAATTCAGTAACCCAAAAAGACAGAGATCTTGCACACATCTTAGATTCGCTTTATCTGGCTGAATGAAGCATGCCGGAAAGCTGAACCTATTTTTCAAATAGCTTTTGCGTGTAGTCTAACAGCCGGGAATCTCCGGCTGCGCCATGTCCAGGTACGACATGTTTCACTTGCGGAAAATTAGCTTTTACTTGGTTCACAGTTGCGGACCAGGCCTGTACATTCGCATCCCCCAAGAAACCTTTTGTGGCATTCAATTCTTTGATTAAACATCCGCCAAACAAAACCTGCTCGCTTGGAAAATAGGCCACCACATTGTCGCGGGTATGACCCTCCCCAAAGAACTTAACGAGTACTTCCTGTGTCCCAACCCTCAAGGTCGTTGACCCCTTAAATCCTTGCTGCGGTTCGATTAGTTTGTTTTCTTTGGTCAATTCAATTGTTTTTTCATGCGCAATCGAAGGGATACCTGCTGTATGAAATGCCAACAGCCCACCCAAACAGTCGTTATGAAAGTGGGTAGGAATTACCACGACAATTTTGCAATGCAAGGAATCCTGAACTAAGCGAATCAATTTTTGGGCACTTTGATCATCTGTGGGCGTATCGAAAACAAGCGCTTCTTGACTATTGCGCAGGACCAAGCCATTACAAGGAACATGTCCGAAATCGTTTGTTTGTAAATAGGAAGTATGTATAAACGTGTTTTGTGTCAACTGGGTTAAGGTCACGTCTTGTGCGTATAGGCTAGGTAAAATGCCAAATACTAAAAACAAAAGCTTCTTCATAAATGAATTCATTGGGCCCTCAAAAGTACGGCTTTCCAGCTAAGTGTAGTTAAATATTCTTATTTAAAATAATTCTAAATAGTGTTGCACATCTCGAAACGCCTTCCTACATTTGTGCTCTATTTAAAATTAGTCTAAATAAATTTTGTGTGAAAAAAGTGCTATTCGCCTTTGTATTGCTAATTACGTTCTCTTCCAATGGGCAATTGGGGTCGATTTCAGGGTTAATTACTTCGGAATCAAATGAGGCGCTTCCTGGTGCAACGGTTGTTTTAGTAGGTACCGTTCGTGGAGTAGAAAGCAATGTCAAAGGGAATTACGTACTCAAGGGCTTAAAGCCCGGCACATATAGCGTTAAGGTTAGCTTTGTGGGATTCAAGCCAAGCACAAAAGAAGTCACCATCCTGGGTGCAGAGCAACGTGTAGTAAATTTCAGCCTAAGCGATGTGACCGAACTACAAGGTGTATCGGTATTTGCACAATCTGGTGTAAAGGGCAATACATTTTTGCCACAAGTAAATGAATACACCATCACGGCCGGGAAGAAAAATGAAGTTATCGTGCTTGATAACCTTCAGGCGAATTTAGCGATGAATAACTCGCGTCAAATTTTCTCTCGAACACCGGGTATTTCGGTTTGGGAAAGCGATGGTTCCGGCATCCAATTAGGCGTGGCTTCTCGAGGGCTTTCTCCTAATCGCTCCTGGGAATTTAATGTGCGCATGGACGGCTATGATATCACGCCTGATCCCATGGGCTATCCAGAAGCCTATTATACCCCACCCATGGAGGTCGTTGATCGCATCGAAATCATTCGGGGTGCGAGCTCCTTGCAATATGGCCCGCAGTTTGGGGGGCTGATGAATTTCGTTTTACGTAAACCTGATTTGTCGACCAAGCTAGTCGTAGAAAGTCAAAACACGACGGGTAATAATGGATTGTTTAGTTCGTTTAATTATGTGGGTGGTACGTCAGGCCGACTGTCCTACACGACGTATTACCAAAAAAGACGTGGAAATGGGTGGCGTCAAAACGCTTATTTCAATACCGACCACTCGCACGCTGAAGTTTCCTATGCGATATCGAACAAACTAAAAGTAGGTGGGCAGTTGACCTACATGCAAACAGAGAGCCAACAAGCCGGCGGGTTAACTGATGTGGCATTTGCCCAAAATGCCCAACAAAGTTTGCGGGCTAGAAACTGGTTTAGCAATCCCTGGTTTATCTATGCGCTTACGGCGGACTACATCATCGATACGGACTCAAAGCTTAGCGTCAAGTATTTTGGCACGACGGCTGAGCGCAATTCCATTGGATTTACACGTGCTATCACCGAAAAAGATCCTTTGGGAAGTCGCCAAGTGGACCGAGATTTATACCAAACCAATGGTCTAGAATTGCGCTACTTACTAAATTATAATCTAGGCACTTGGAAAAATACGGTCGCAACCGGACTTCGGTATTTTCATGGCGACATGAAGCGGAAGCAGGTGGGGGTAGGCAGCGCTGGAAATGATATGAATTTTGCCGTTCAGGGCTTGTATGCACGTGATTTGAATTTCCAAAACATTAATTATGCCGCTTTCGCAGAAACGATTTTGCGTCCTACGGATCCCCTACTCATCACCCTGGGTGCCCGCTTGGAACAGATAGAAACGCACATGGCTGGCCAGTCCGGGTTAAATGCTGCTGGTGTACCGATCGCTGCTGTTCCTAGCCGCCGAGGGAGATCCTTTGTTTTACTGGGCGCTGGTACCGAATATAAACTTAGTCCTAACACAAAATTGTACAGCAATATTGCAAAAGCATATCGCCCTGTTTTGTCCTCTGATTTATTGCCTCCGGCAACAACGGATATCATTGATCCTAATTTATCAGACGCGAAAGGTTTCAATTTTGACCTAGGCTACCGCGGGGAAATAAGCAATTATTTAACTTTTGATATTGACTACTTTTATCTGGATTATGCCAATCGCGTAGGGACTATTTCGCAAACAAATAGCGAAGGAAAAATTTACCAATACCGGACGAATCTGGGGCATTCGGTTTCAAAAGGGGCGGAGGCGTACATTGAATTTAGTCCTACAACTGCCTGGTTAAAACACCAACGCTTCGGAAACATTTCTGTCTTTGCATCAATAGCAGCGATTCGTGCGCGTTACTTAGACTTCAAAACTACTTCCGTCATTAATGGCAAAATTGTGGAAGGAAATCTAGCCGGCAAACAGGTAGAGAATGCCCCCGACAAGATTAATCGATACGGAATAACGTATTCCAAAAAAGGCCTATCGGTCAGTTGGCAAATCAGTGACATCAGCCAAGCCTTCGCAGATGCGAGCAACACCGTAACCCCCAATGCCGCAGCCACCACAGGACTAATCCCGGGCTACCAAGTTCAAGATATCTCTGGATCTTACAAGTTTAAAAAATATGCGCAATTGAAATTTGGGGTGAACAACCTGACGGATGCGCGCTATTTTACGAGAAGGTCGGGCGGTTATCCGGGCCCCGGAATTTTACCGGCTGACGGTCGGACATGGTATGTGGGCCTGAATGTAAAGTTGGTGAATTAGCCTAAGCGACACCTTTGATAAAATGACATGATTTGATAATTTAGGGAAACCAAATGTCCTAAATTATGTCTTTTCAAGCTTACCTCGATAACATTCAAGCAAAAACCGGAAAAAGTCCTGACGATTTAAAACGTTTGGCGGAAGAAAAAGGCTTTTTAGTTGGTGGGGAACTGGTGGCAAGCGTTAAGGCTACGGACGTCACTACTTGGTTGAAAGATGAGTTTGAATTAGGTCACGGGCACTGCATGGCGATTTGGGCATTGTTTAAAGGGAAAACAAATTAGTCATAGTGGAAACGGCATTTCGCGATTTGGATTTCGTCATCCACGATTCGATAAAGTTATCGTTAACATAATGATCCAATTTGTGTACCTATTTTCTACATCAAAATAAAAAAGCCCCGCGTTTGCGAGGCTTTCTTTTTTCATGATGCATGCGCTTATTTAAATCCGATTTTCTCCAATCCTTTATGGCTTATCACGATCGCTTCTAATGCCGTCTCGTTGAAACAAGCATCTTGCTCCACGAAATAATACTCCATGCCCGACAATTTTTTGTTGGCTAAAATACGTTTGAAATCAATCTTTCCGTTCCCTACTGGAGCAAACCGACCTTGATCATCCATATCTTTCACATGCCAAATCTTAAAACGACCTGGGTAGCGATTGAAATACGCCACTGGATCCGCACCCGCTTTAGTCACCCAGTATAGATCCATTTGGAAGTTGACATACTTAGGATTGCAATGCTCCAAAAGATAATCGATGGTAACAATGCCCTCAGCATCCTTTACAAACTCAAAATCGTGATTGTGATACAACAACTGCAAACCAGCCGCAGCACATTTCTCGCCTAATTTGTCTAGGATTTCGGCCAAATTCTTCGCGCCGCCCTTCATGGTCATCCGTTTGTTCACATTGTCAAACCCAAATAATCCCATCGGAGGAACGGGAATGACAAAGTATTTGAATCCAGCAGTTTTTAAATCGGCAATTTGTTGATCGATGTTTTCAAAATTAGCTGATCCTTGGTGAGCAGAAATCGGTGTTAATTTCATTTCATCTAACAAGGATTTGAATTCCGCTGGAGATAAATTATAAAATTTACCATTGTTATAACCCGCTGATTCAACGTTTACATAGCCGGCTTGTGCTACTTTTTCTAAGGTTGCACGTGCATCTTTCATCGCATCGCGAACGGTGTACAAGGCTAAACCGCCAAAAGGTTTTTCAGATTGAATCGCTTGATTTGACGGTCCAAAAGAGAATAAGGATACTGCCATCAAGACACATATCACTACAAATGACTTCATTTTCATGGATAAAGTAGGTTAAATTCAACAAAGGCACAATTTAATGTATTTTTTTGATAAAATAGAAATGGTCTATCGTTTAAATAAAGTTGGCCTTCATAATGACTTAACATTCAAAAAAGTAAACTAGGCATGGAATAATTTAATATGCCCCCGATCTCAATAGAATTTAAATCCCGTATTTTTGGACATCCAAAACGTACCCATATGAAACTAGCTAGTAGAATCATCGGCGGCATATTCGCTTTTTTATTCCTTGTTTTAATCATCATTTGCGAAAGAGATCGGCCGGTGGACGAGTTAATTCCTTTGTATGCCAATCAGGATTCCAAGTTCATGCCCATCTTAGGGATGAATGTTCATTACCGCGACGAAGGTGTTCAAACAGATTCCGTGCCCTTGATTTTATTGCATGGCATGTCGTCCTCATTAAATACCTGGGACAGTGTCGCCATGGGATTAAAGGCTGAGCGAAGAGTAATCAGTTTGGATTTACCAGGCTTTGGACTAACGGGTCCATCCCCTGAAAATGCCTATAACTTTACCTATTACAATAAGTTCATCGATTCATTCACCACTCGATTAAAGATCAAACGCTTTATCCTGGCAGGAAATTCTATGGGCGGCGCCATTTCTTGGAATTATGCATTACACAATTCTCAAGGTCTTGCCAAAATGATCTTAATCGATGCAGCCGGGTATCCTAAAAAAGGTGAAAGCGGATCATTAGGTTTCAAAATTGCCTCCACGCCGGTAATCAATAATTTGTTGCTTTACACGACCCCCAAATTTCTAGTGCGCAAAAGTTTAGAGACCGTTTATTACGACCCTGCACGCGTGACGGATGCACAAGTAGAACGTTTTCATGATATAGCCATTCGAGAGGGAAACCGAGCAGCGGCTTTAGAAATATTTAAAGGGTCATTTACGGGAAGCTCGAAACGTTTCTTGGATTCGCCAGTTCTTAAAATTAAAGACATCAAAACCCCTACCTTAATCTTGTGGGGCGACAAGGATAACCTAATTGGCGTACACAATGTGGACAATTTCTTGCGCGATATATCAGGAAGCCAGGCTGAAATCTACCCCAACGTGGGCCATGTTCCCATGGAAGAAGTACCCGGGAAAGTGGTCAATTCTATGTTGAAGTTCGTCCGATAACTAAACGAATCATGCCTTTTCATAGCACTCAGGCCGGCCAATTTATCTGAAAAATAGTCCTTACCTTTGCCCAAATTTCACCCTTACCTGCACGTAAACGCATCATGCTAAAACGCCTACTTATTCTCTCCCTGGTCATTTTCATTTCGTGTGAAAAACCTACTGAAATTCCAGTTGTTGTTCCAAAAGGAGATGATGGCCAGCAATTCGCGGTTGACGTTGGCGAAAGCGAGGTCCCCTACCTCGTCATTACCACGGAAGGAAAAGAAGTGAAATATGGGTCAGATGTGGTGGGCCAACTGAAAATTTATAAACAAAAAAAGCTCGCACAAGAGCAACGGATTTCCATTTCATACCGGGGTAAAACAAGCTTCCGACTCTCCGACAAAAAAGCTTATAATTTCGAAACGATTACGCCCACGGGCGATGGGATGGATGTGGCTTTTTTAGGTATGCCTGCAGAAGAAGATTGGCGATTGATTGGTCATATTGTCAATTTTAAGGACAAATATCAAATTGACAAAAGCCTAATTCACAATTATGTAGGGTATGAATTCTCCCGCAAAATAGGCAAATATGCGAGCCGTGGCCAGCTCGTTGAAATCGAAGTCAATGGCGTTTATCAAGGCGTCTATTACTTCTGTGAAAAAGTTAAACGGGATAATAACCGGGTAAATATTAAATCATTAAATGCCACATCTACAAACCTGAGCGGTGGCTATATTTTAAAAATAGACAAAGCAGATGCTGGTCCAGAACATGATGGCAAGCCGGATAGCTACTTCATGAACAACTGGAACGATGATGCCACATACAATGAGTTCAATAGCTTCAGAAGTAAATTTGACATCTTCGCTAAGGAAATCTCGTTTCCTCCGTTTTTGGCACCCTATCATCCACAAAAATATGTAGAAACCTATTTCACCTACGATTACCCAAAAGCCGAGGAGATTACGAAAGCACAAAAGGAATACATCGCTAAATACATAGACCAATTTGAGCGGGCACTGTTAGCAGACGACCTTACAGGAAATACGCGTACCTATACCAATTTTATTGTGCTGTCTTCCTTTGTCGATTATTTCCTCATCAGCGAATTATGTAGAAATGTAGATGCCTATCGCATCAGTACATTCCTAGAGAAAGACCGTGACGGGCGCTTAGCTATGGGACCGGTCTGGGATTTAAATCAAGGGTTTGAAGATGGAGGCCGAATTCCTATGAATGATTGGGTGGCCAATTACAACCGCATTGTTACCAATGATGCCTGGATGGTGCCGTTTTGGTGGGATCGCTTATTAGCTGATCCACTCTTTAGAAATGCAGTAAAAGTTAGGTGGCAATCTTTACGAAAGTCTGAATTAGCCACAGCTTCCATGCATGCCATCATTGACGAAGCCGCACAAACCCTTAAAAAATCTGGTGCCGCAACACGAAATTATGCTGTTTGGGACAAAGGCATAGTGATCAATCATGACGTTTCGATCCAAAAACTTAAACAATTTGTCACCGACCGGTCCGCTTGGATGGATGGTAAAATCAATGCTTGGTAGTTAACTCAAGCACGTCGTAGCTTAAACATTGAGAAAATGTGTCACCAAGTTAGCCCATTCCTCTTCCAAGGAACACGAAGGCCGCGTTTTCTTTGCGCGCGCATACCAGTAATCCGCATTCCAAATATCCCCTTCCTTGCGATGCAAATAGGCATGAACCCAGGCTGCATCTAAACCTGGTGATTGGTCCACTAAATCATGTGCTCTTTTCCAATCACCTTTGGCATCATACCAAAGGCTTTTTAAAATAGTCGTAAACTGCGGATCGGGTGTGTCTAACGCGAAGGTTTCTTTAAACGATTCGATATTCATGCTGATTTTCGTAAGATTTTATCCATGGATTTACCTTTGGCTAACTCGTCCACAATTTTATCTAAATAGCGAACCTTTTGGGTCAGTGGATTTTCGATATCTTCCACTCGATACCCACAGATAACTCCTTTAATTAGCGAAGCATTGGGGTTCAAGGTTGCTTTATGAAAAAAGCTTTCAAAGGTTGCATTCGATGCAATTAGTTGGCCTATATCTTCCTTATTAAATCCTGTGAGCCACTCAATTACTTGGAGTAATTCGGCTTCGGTCCGACCCTTTCGCTCGACTTTAGCGAGGTATAAAGGATAAACTGTTGCGAAGCTCATGTTTGCAAAACGCACATCGTGATTTTTAACTACAGACATCTTTGAGTCAATCTACATCTGGTACATATTTTCCTTTTTTGTCTTTATGATTAGGTCAACATCGATCAATTCCAAAGACAGCACCATATCCTTCACAGCCTCTTTGTATTTCTTGAAATGAGTGGTAAGAATATGGGATTGATAAGCTTCCTGATTCGCATATACCTCGAATATCGTGATGCTTGACGCATCTTTCTTATCAGCAACTACCGTATAAGACAAAACCCCTGGCTCCAACTTAATCGCCGCAAGCATCTGCTCATTTAACAGGGATTTATACACCTCAAGCTGCTTGGGATCCACTTTAATTTTAGCCATTCGAAAAATTTGACTCGAATCCTGAGCATAAATTTGACTAGTAAAAAGAAGAATTAAAATGGATAAAAATAAAGACTTCATTGGTATATGGCTATTGATAAGAATTTACATTAGATACCTACAGCTTGGCTTTTTGAAATATGAATGACTTTTGCAAATCAGACAATTGGTAAATTATTATAATTTCTTCTAATTTACTTCACAATCGAATAAAACCTAAACTATGAAATCTAAACTTTTGGCCTTTTGCCTACTGGTGACCCTAGCCGCTCAAGGCCAAATGTTAAACGATAGCCCTTTTGATGCTAGCGTTACACAACCCAAATATGCCAAAGGAAAAGGTCCCGCTATTTTATTCGACAAAGGCCATTTCAATTTCATCGTGGACATGGGTTTAGCCAAACCGCTGATGGATGTGGCTGCGGCAGACGGATACCGGGTACATGTAGACTCCCTAAAATTTACCAAAGCCTATTTAGCCAAATATAAAATGATTGTCATCTTTCCCGCGATGCCCTTTAAATTTGGTTCAAAAAGTCAGGTAACGGATGAAATTACATTTACTGCCGCCGAGCTAAATGCGCTACAAGATTGGGTTTCTGCTGGCGGCTCGTTACTCATGTTTGACGAACACGCCCCCATTGATAAATCAGTGACTCCTCTTTTCAATACATTTGGAATCCAATTGTCAATTGGTATCGTATCCGATTCGCTCAACTATGAATCCAAATTTGACATGTCGAGCAAAGAAACGTTACTCAAATTTACCCGAAGCAACGGACTGTTAAACACAGATCATCCCATTACGCAAGGCGAAAAAGCTACCGAACAAATTAACAACATCATGACCTATGGCGGAGGCGGATTAACAGGCAAAGGCTATACCAACCTTTTTAAGCTTTCGCCATCAGCTACTATAAAGAAGTATAGCGGAAGTTTGCCAATAGGCACTGCAGAATCACAGGCTTTAGCGGGGAAATTTGGCAAAGGAAAAGTAGTTGCCCTAGGCGATTGCAATGGATTTACGGCAATGTATGTGATGATGAAGTCCGTTAAATTTTCAGCCGGTATGCAAGTGGCAGACTACGATTGGAAACAATTTGCATTGAATACATTACATTGGCTTTCCATTTAAATTCGAGTATTTATGACGAACCGAAGGGAATTTTTGAAGCAAAGCTCGGGGCTCTTAGGCCTGTCCGCCTTGGATTTCGCAGCTCCTACAAAACCCCTGTTATCCTTTTCTACCCTAGGTTGTCCAGCTTGGACATTCTCACAAGCTCTAGATCACGCCTCCGCAAGTGGCTACAACGGTATTGAAATCAGGGGGATCAAAGGCGACTTAGACCTACCCAAAAATCCCATCTTTTCAGCGTCAAACTTGGCGGCTACAAGACGGGAAGCGGAGGATAAAAAACTTAAAATTGTCAACTTGGGTTCTTCGGCTAACATGCATTTTTTGGATCCGAAAAAGCGCCAAAGTAATCTAGACGATGCGAAGAAATACATTGATTTGGCCCAACAATTAAACTGCCCATTTATCCGCGTATTTCCCAATGACCTACCCAAAGATCAGGACGAAAAAGCGACTGTCGGCGCCATCATTTCAAGCTTAGTTGAATTAGGCGATTATGCAAAATCAAGTGGTGTCAACGTGTTGCTCGAATCACACGGAAAAGTCATCAAAAGCGACATGCTTTTGCACATCATGCAAGAAGCGAATCATAAGAACGTTGGCCTTGTATGGGACTTCTTTAATATGTGGTCGGTGACAAAAGAGGCGCCCGCCGACATGTATAAACAATTGAAAAATTATATTTTCCACACGCATATCAAGGATGCGCAATTAACCGAAAAAGGCGAAACCTATACGCTATTAGGTGAAGGAAACGCCCCGGTTAAAGAAGCGCTACATGCATTAAAATCAGGTGGATATTCGGGCTATTATAGTTTTGAATGGGAGAAGCTTTGGCATATGGAAATTGCAGAACCCGAAATTGCCTTTCCACATTTCGCTAAAAACTTCAACGATTATTGGATGTAACTCATGGGTCAAAAAGATAAAAATACATTTGACGCCATCGTCATCGGATCCGGAATCAGTGGCGGGTGGTCCGCCAAAGAACTCACCGAAAAAGGCCTAAAAACCTTACTCTTAGATCGCGGCCGGGATGTCAAACACGTGGCCGATTATCCGACCATGATGCACCATCCGTGGGAACTTCCCCACCGAGGCCAGGCACCTATAGCGCTCAAAAACGAATATAAAACCGCCAGCAAGAATTTCATTTTTACCGAAGCTACATCCCATTTTTTAACCAAAGACGGCGAACAACCCTATATCCAAGACAAACCCTACGACTGGATTCAAGCCTATCACGTAGGCGGGCGATCGCTTTTATGGGGAAGACACACGCAGCGCTGGAGTGATTTTGATTTCACAGGTCCGGAACGCGATGGCTTTGCGGTCGACTGGCCCATTCGCTACAATGACCTGGCACCTTGGTATAGTTATGTAGAAAAATTTGCGGGGATATCGGGGAACAAAGATGGTTTAGAAACTTTACCGGATGGAGAGTTTTTGACGCCTTATGAGTTGAACTGTGTGGAAAAGCATTTTGGGCAAGTCGTCAAAAGTCAATATCCGGATCGGCATGTGATTAGTGCGCGAACGGCCAACTTAAGTCAGGCGGATAAAATTCACCAAACGGTGGGCCGAAGTCAATGCCAGAGCCGGACATTGTGTGAACGAGGCTGCCCGTATGGCGGGTATTTCAGTAGCAATTCGGCGACCTTGCCTGCGGCATTTCAGACAGGGAATTTGACCTTGAAACCGCACTCCGTAGTACATTCAATCATTTACGATGAGCAGAAAAAAAAGGCCACAGGCGTACGTGTTGTCAATGCGCTGACACATGACATGGAGGAATATTATGCCTCGATCATTTTTGTGAATGCCTCGCCTTTGGCAACGAATCTAATCCTACTAAATTCCATTTCATCGCGCTTCCCCAATGGCCTTGGAAATGACTCAGGAATACTTGGAACGCACATGGCTTTCCATAGTTACCGCGGGCGAATTACGGCGGAATACGATGGGGATTTGGATAAAACAACCGGAGGCAAAAGGCCAACGTCCGGTTATATCCCGCGATTCAGAAATGTCTATAAACAAGAAACGGATTTTCTTCGTGGCTATGCGAGTAACTTGACGGCCAGCCGGATCGTTGAAAATGCCAAAGAGCATGTGGGTGAATCCCTAAAACATGCATTATTGAATCAGAAACTTGGCAACTGGCATATCAATGTGGGCATGATGGGGGAGACAATTCCGAAGGCTCATTCAACTGTCCGATTGGATGATCAACTAAAAGACAAATACGGCATTCCACAGCTTCGCGTTTCGATCGGGTATGATGAGAATGACGAGAAGATGTTGAAGGATTTTCACCAACAATTCACTGAGATGTACACCGCCGCTGGCTTTCATAACATTCAGCCCATCGACACGCGGCGCTTACCTGGAAATGAAAACCATGAGATGGGTGGCGTTCGTATGGGTCGCGATCCGAAGACCTCGATGCTAAATGCGTTTAACCAGCTGCATCATTGCAAAAATGTATTCGTCACAGATGGATCCTGCATGACATCAACATCGACACAGAATCCATCCTTAACGTATATGGCATTGACAGCGAGGGCCGTTGACTTTGCTGTCAAAGAAAAGAAGCGCTTGAATTTATAACTTAATCCCCCACGTTTTATTCAATTTTCGGCCAAGCAATGCGTTTGCATCCGCATCATTGAACTTTTCAGATTTCGGATTCCAGGTCAATGATTTATTCACAGCGTAGGCAATGTTTCCAATATTACACACAGAGGCTGTGCGGTGACCAATCTCCACATCACAAATAGGACGCGTACGATTGCGCATCGCAGCTAAAAAGTCCTTATAGTGATTTGTGCTTTCGTATACGTGCTTTTCATTTGGCCCGATAACACGATCTTTCAAGGCTGCATTGGATGTTTCCAATTTCTTTCTTTGTACCCGTAACGTACCCTCCGAACCCACAAACTCGATCGCGTTATTCCACTCCCAAGGCTGATGCGTCATCTTAATTCCATTCGCATACGTATAGGTCAAAAATTCATTTCCATTGGTTTTTGGCGCATCCACTTGAACCGGGCCACTTCCGTCCATATCGAGTGCCCATTGCACAATATCAAACATGTGAGCACCCCAATCCGTCATTCCTCCGCCACCAAATTCCTTGTATTTCCGCCAATTAGGGAACACATCTTTTGAAATCGGTGGAGCTAATTCAGCATTAAACGGTACCGCATCATTCGGTCCGAGCCACTTCTCAAAGTCTAAGCCAGTGGGCAATGCCTCTGCCGCTAAATCATACGCAATAGGGGGAGGGCCCACGTTCACTTTAATAGATTTCACTTCTCCGATGTACCCATTACGAATTAATTCGGCCGTTTGTCTGAACTCGGGCCAAGAGCGTTGCATGGATCCCGTTTGAAAAACGCGCTTATATTTTCGCGTCGCATCCACCATCGCACGACCCTCTTTTACGGTCAATGAAAGTGGTTTTTCGCAATAAATATCTTTACCGGCAGCAGCAGCGCGTACCGCCATAGCAGCATGCCAGTGATCCGGGCTAGCAATCACAACTCCGTCAATATTTTTCAACGCCAACAACTCTGTAAAGTCTTGATATTGAGGTATTTCCGAATAATTGCCTAGCGAAGATGATTTGGAATAAATATCTTTTACCCGATCTAAAAACTGATTGGCCTTTGCTTGATATACCTCAGATATGGCAGCAATGCGAACCTCTCCCGTATTCAAAAATGAATTGGATAATCCTCTAGCCTGTTTTCCTGTACCAATAAATCCTAAATTGATGAGGTCGCTAGGGGCTATATAAGCTGATCCGTCTGGACGAATTCCACCCAAAACATGCCGGGGAACGATGAAAAAAGAGCCAATAACAAGGCTCGATTTGGTCAGAAAATCACGTCTTTTAATCGAGGTTGAAGTTTTCATAGGTAAGGTTTAAGGTACTATCTGATTAGGGAGAAAAATCCAACACAGGATTTATAGCTACACTAAAAATCAAATCAAAATAAAATAAATGGATTACCCAAAAATTCATGGAATTATTGTTCTAGAGACTAAATGCCTCTTTGTCAAATCATTAGAAATTTATTAATTTTCAACAGGTAAAATTCCACCCATGAAAAAATTAATGCTGGGCATAAGCTTACTCCTGATAGGCTGCCAAGAAAAACAGCGACCCAATCTCGCCACAACTCCTGAATTACAAAAAGCCTTGCAATCCATTCAGGTGTTGGACGGATTTGAAGTGGAGCTTGTCGCAGCGGAACCACTGGTGGAAGATCCTGTTGCGATGGAAATCGACGAAGATGGGAATTGGTACGTAGCCGAGATGCCTGGCTATCCCCTAGACCTCAGCAAAAAGGGACAAATACGAAAACTTATGGATACCAATGACGATGGCTATCCGGACAAAAGCATCGTCTTTGCCGACGGGCTTACGCTACCCATGGGCATCATGCGCTGGAAAAAAGGAATCCTTGTCGCAGACTCCCCAAATATCCTCTATTTTGAGGATACAGATGGGGATCAAAAGGCAGATAAAAGAGAGGTCGTCCTGACGGGGTTTTCTTTATCAAATCCACAGCACAACATGAATACCCCGAAATTCGGGATAGATAACTGGATTTACTTGGGGCATTCGGGTGCGATCAACTCCTTTACGTATGAAGATATTTTTGGGGATAAAGGGAAAGAAATTACGTTCCCGAACAAACCCAATGCTGCATTTTTACCTAAAAATGGAAACGGCCGCAATGTTCGGTTCAAACCTGATTCCTATCAGATCGAATCGCTCTCGGGTGAAACACAATATGGGCACACGACGGATCCATGGGGCCGACGGTTTTACACCGATAACGCGAATCATTTATTCCATGAGGTGATCGATGCGCGCTATGTCAATGCGAACAAAAACCTAGTCATTGCAGAGGCGATGGAAAAAATTCCAGACCATGGAAATGCCTGTGAAATCTATCCCATTTCCGAAAATCCGAATCACCAATTATTAACCGATGTGGGTGTGGTGACTTCCAGTTGTGGAATCACGTGGTATGATGGTGGAGCTTTTGGCAAAGAGTATAATCAGGTGACATTCGTGGGAGAGCCCGTACACAATTTGGTCCATGCAGATATCATTGAATCCCATGGAGCCACATTTAAGGGGAAGCGCTTGGTCGAGAAAAAAGAGTTTTTAGCATCAAAAGATCCCTGGTTTAGACCTGTGAATTTTTATGTTGGCCCAGACGGCGCCATGTATGTGGTGGATTATTACCGCCAATTAGTCGAGCATCCGGAGTGGATGTCAGAGGAGGTAAACAAAAGTGGCGCCTTGTACAATGGCTCAACGAAAGGCCGCATTTACCGCATTACGAAAAAGGGATCGAAGGCGATGGACTGGATGAAATCCGTGAAGTTGTCTACTAAATCTTCAGAAGATTTGGCTGAGCTTCTAACGCATGAAAACGGCTGGTACCGTCGGACTGCGCAGCGCTTATTATTCCAGCGGGGAGACAAATCAGTCGCGCCGCAGCTAAAGAAAATTATTGCAAGAGATCAAGAACTAGGTTCCGTTCAGGCGCTATGGTTATTGCATGACTGGGGTATGGTGGATGCCAAAGATCTAGCGAATGCCTTGGGATCTTCCACGGATGGCATACGCGAAAATGCCTTGCAAGTGGCAGATCGACTCATCGGGAAACCGGGCTTTGCGAATAATGCCAACTTACAAAAACAGCTCATAGGCTTAGCGGATGACCCATCTGCGCGTGTTCGCTTCCAATGGCTTTGTTCTTCGAGCTACTTCCGACTGCCAAATGCGGATCAGTTGCGCGCTAAAATTTTAGCTAAAGATATTGAAGATCCTTGGGCGGGAATAGCCGCGATTGCCGCTTCACAAGATACAGAGGAGGCTTTGCTAAAATCATCTATTCAGACCTTAGGCACAAATCCTTCAAAGGGTAAATCTACCTTTTTCAGTTACCTCGCAGCGACCTTAGTTAAGAAAGGGGATCCTGCATTCTTATCATTAGCCATTGACCAAAATCCATCGAATGACTGGTGGCAAGCTGCTATTTGGTATGGTGTTGCGACACTCATCAAAGAAGCAGGCGTTCCTTTCCCGCTTGAGGAAAAACAAAAAGAGGCGCTGTTGGCCTCCTTCATGCAGACCAACCAACCCGAACTTCGAAGCTCCATTCTTTCACTTTTTAAATCACTGGGACTTCCTAAAAACTCGACCCAATTTGCACGCGTTGAGCAGCGATTTGGTCAATCAAAAGATGCCCAATTTCAGCGAGATGCCTTGTCGTTATTGGCCTTGCGTGGAGACGCAAAAACACAGTCTAACTTAATCCAATACCTCTCAACGAATAGCCCCGTTCACTTGCAATTAGGAGCCATCGAATCTTTGCCGAATGCCTTAGCTAAAGCCGATTTACAAAAGATTAATACCTATTATCCTTCGTTATCAGCACCGGTAAAAAAGGCCTGGATTGTGTATTTACTGGAGCATGAAAATCAAGTGACTACCTTACTCCAAGAGGTAAAGAAAAACAATATCAAACGCGCTGATTTAGCGTGGCCACAAATCGTGGAACTGATGAATTACTACGATACGGGCGTGCGTAGATTAGCTCGCTCGGTATTGGCTATATCGGAAGACCGAAAAGCCATATTGCAAAATTACCTGCCAGCGGCGGAGAAGGTAGGAGATGTGGCGATGGGCCAAAAAGTCTTTGAGGCAAATTGTACTTCGTGCCATGCGATTAAAAATTTGAAGGGAGTGGATTTTGGCCCTAACTTAAATACGTTGAAGAGTAGAAACGCGCTTTCGATTATTACGGAGATTATTAATCCCAACAATTCCATTGCCGATAAATATGGCCAGTGGGACATAGAATTAAAAAATGGCACACGACTGAACGGAATCATCACTTCAGAGAACGATCAAACCATCGCGCTTAAATTAATGGGAGGGGTTATTCAAAACATCTCCAAATCAACCATAAAGGCTAAAAAAGACTTACGCGTTTCAGCCATGCCGAATGGTTTAGAGGCCAACATCAGTGTACAGGCGATGGCGGATTTATTGGCGTATATCAAGAAATAATTTATGCCCGCTTTAGCGTCAACCCTATTTGGCCTGCATGATAGGAATTATGATACAGAACATGTGCGAATAATTTAGCCTTCGAAACGGTGCCAAAGAATGGCGTATCAATCGGCTCATTCCATCCACCAGCGGGTGTTTTTTCAATCAATTGCTCAAGCATCGCAAAGCCTTTGTCCAATAAACTTTTTGTTGCATCTACATCGGCACCTTGACCACTGTCTGATTGGCCCATCGTCGTGTTCGCCACATCACTCGGCATTCCGAAAAAATACCCAAACATCAGCATGGTCTCAGCCACATGTCGGTACATAAACCCGACAGACGATGTATTTGCATTAAGCTTTAGCGCTGCATTTGCCTGATTCACTTCGTTGAAAGCAAAACTACAGCTTAGTTTATTTTGCTCGAGGAGGTCTTTAAAAATTTGTTGTTCCATGGCAATTGATTTGAATTTCAATATTAATTGGATTCTATCAGCATTGCAAATGTGCTATGAATCTGGGAAGGTAATTTCAATTAGTAAACTATTTTTGGTTAATTTGATTCAACAAAACCTATTCAATTCCGTATGAAAATTTTCGCGCTACTCGTTTTTGTCTCGTTCGCAGGATTCGCACAAAACAACTACAACCTCATTCCTTTACCTAAAGAAGTCGAACCCCAAACGGGTCAATTTGTGGTTAAAAAGTCTACTTCGATTGGTTATTCACATACAGAATTTGCTCCAGTGGCGAATTTACTACAGGAATATCTTCAAGGAGCTAGTTCTTTCCCCATCAGCGCGAAAGCGTCGAAATCGGCAGTGATTCAATTTTCGCAGAATGCCAACTTAGGTGACGAAGCGTACACGCTTCAGATTAGTTCGAAGAAAATTGCTATTCAAGCCAAAACAGGCAAGGGTGCTTTTTACGCTTTGCAAACCTTGTTGCAACTAATGCCTGCACAAGTCTATGCTGGGTCGCCTTTGACAGGAAGCATCTCGATTCCAAACGTCCTGATAAAGGACGAACCTCGCTTTTCATACCGTGGGTTGATGTTGGACGTGGGTCGTTATTACTATCCAGTGGCGTCGGTCAAACGCTTCATCGATCTAATGGCGATATATAAACTGAATACGTTTCATTGGCATTTAACAGAAGACCAAGGCTGGCGCATTGAAATCAAAAAGTATCCGCTATTGACCTCAATTTCTTCTGTGCGTAAAGAAAGTATGTTAGGCCATTACAAAGACCAAAAATATGACGGCAAGCCGCATGGCGGATTTTACACCCAAGAGGAGGTAAAAGACATCGTCGCCTATGCGACAAAAAAATACATCGAAGTGATTCCGGAAATTGAAATGCCGGGTCATTCGCAAGCTGTTTTGGCTGCGTATCCACAATTCGGGGCTAACGCCGACAAGCTATATCAGGTAAAAACAAAGTGGGGCGTATCGGACGATGTGTTGTTTCCGCGGGAGGAAACATTCACCTTTTTGGAAGATGTATTAACCGAGGTGATGGCCCTTTTCCCAGGCCAATATATTCACATTGGCGGAGACGAATGTCCGAAAACCCAATGGAAAGAAAGTCGGTTCTGCCAAGATTTAATCAAGAAATTAGGCTTAAAAGACGAGCATGAATTACAGAGTTATTTCATCCGTCGGATCGATAAATTCGTCACCTCCAAAGGCAAAAAACTATTGGGCTGGGACGAAATCTTAGAAGGAGGATTGTCTCCGAATGCCATGGTGATGTCGTGGCGTGGAACTGCAGGAGGCGTTGAAGCTGCCAAACAAAACCACGATGTGGTGATGTCCCCTAATTCATATTTCTATTTGGATTACTACCAAGCGGATCCTAAAACGGAGCCTGTTGCCATCGGGGGATTATTGCCCTTGAGCAAGTGTTACTCATTTGAACCAAATCTTCCCGAGTTAACAGCGGAGGAAGCCAAGCACGTGGTCGGTATCCAAGCCAATGTCTGGACGGAATACATCAGCAATATTGCGTATGCTGAATACATGACTTATCCGCGGGCCTTAGCGCTTGCTGAAGTAGCGTGGTCGACCAAAGAGTCCAAAAATTATGTGGATTTTAAAAAGCGTTTGACGGGTCATTTGCCGGCGATGGATGCGCTGAAAATTAACTACTCAAAAGCGTTTTTGGCACAGCCCTAAATGATCAAATCATCGTATGGATAAGCAAACACTCATTAACAAGCTGACTGAAAATCACCAGGAATTTATTGCCTGTGTAAATCAACTTTCACCGGAAGAATTTACAGCTAGCAAAAACGACAAATGGACGGCAGGCCAACAGCTTGAGCACATTTATCTATCTGTCAAGCCGGTTGGTTTAGCATTTCGTTTACCCCTGTTTATGTTAAAGCTTATTTGGGGGAAATCGAATAGAGAAGGGAGAAGCTATGACGAGCTAATCGCGCGATATCATGCCAAATTAGCTAGTGGAAGTAAGGCTACAGGTCCATTTGTCCCTAAAAAAGTGGACCTACATCAAGGCCAAAAATTGAAAGCAAGCCTAAATAAAGAAGTTGCCAAACTTTGTGCGTCAATTGAAAAGCATTCAGAAGAAGCGCTTGATCAGTACATTTTACCACATCCTTTATTGGGCAAACTCACCTTACGTGAAATGCTCTATTTTACGATTTATCATGTAAAACACCACGAAAATCTAGTCAGGGTTTAACGGTATAAATGCCTACGCTGTCTTGAAAACATGCCGTTTTTGACTAAAAAAGGCCTATTTGACTCGCGCACCTCAAACAAATTTAATTGTTTTTGATTTAGTAGTAGCCAATTTAAATCAACATTGGTAATTTTAACTACACATCAACAAACAAAACATACATGAATAAGCTATTGGTGATTGGTGCGGGCGGCCAACTGGGCACGGAGCTCACACAATCCTTAGCCAATACATACGGTAGCGAAGCGGTTATTGCAACCGATTTTCAGGAAAGCGCACGATCAAAATTTAACTATTGTCGCTTCAAAACCTTAAATGTACTGGACAAAGAGGCCGTTGGCAAACTGCTTCAAGAAGAACAAATCACACAGGTATATCACTTAGCTGCGATTCTTTCTGCCACTGGGGAGAAAGACCCGATGCAGGCTTGGGATATGAATATGCGGGGGTTGCTACATATTCTCGAATTAGCTAGAGAAAATAAGCTAGAGAAAATCTTTTGGCCTAGCTCAATAGCCGTGTTTGGCCCCAATACGCCTAAACAAAATACCCCTCAAGATGCGCTAAAAAATCCCACAACGGTGTATGGCATTTCGAAATTAGCTGGCGAGCATTGGTGTGAATATTACTTCAATACCTATGGGGTTGACGTGAGAAGCTTGCGATTCCCAGGGCTGATTGGCTATAAATCCTTGGCCGGGGGAGGTACGACTGATTATGCAGTAGATATGTATCATCAAGCAATTCGGGAACAAAGCTTCACGTGTTTTTTACAAGAGGATACGTATTTACCTATGATGTACATGGATGATGCGGTCCAGGCAACGATGCAATTAATGGCGGCGCCTGCCTCAAGCATTCGGGTCCGCACGAGCTATAACGTATCAGGGATGAGTTTTTCTCCACGTGAAATTGCGCAAAGCATTCAGTCGTTCTATCCTAACTTTCGAGTTCAATATGCTCCAGACTTCAGGCAGCAAATCGCAGATTCGTGGCCTTCGAGTGTGAATGATGACCGTGCGCGCAATGACTGGGGGTGGAAAGCTGAATTTGATCTGCCTAAAATGACCACTGAAATTTTAACTAAATTACCTTCTTATATCCACAACCTATAAGTTTATGTACGAACAATATAAGCCATTCATCACCAAAGAAATTGAGTCGATTAAAGCGGCTGGATTATTTAAAAAAGAGCGTGTCATCACCTCGCCACAAGCGTCCGAAATTACGATTCAGGGCGGTGAAAAAGTATATAATTTTTGCGCGAATAATTACTTAGGGCTTTCATCGCATCCTGCGGTAATTCAGGCGGCGAAAGATGCAATTGATACCCATGGTTTTGGGCTATCTTCGGTTCGCTTTATATGTGGCACACAGGATATTCACAAAACCTTGGAAGACAAAATTTCTGCCTTTTTGGGGACTGAAGATACGATCTTATATGCGGCAGCATTTGATGCCAATGGAGGGGTTTTTGAGCCCTTATTAGGCGAAAAAGATGCGATTATTTCTGATGCATTAAACCATGCCTCCATCATCGATGGCATCCGATTATGCAAGTCGATGCGCTACCGCTATGAGCATAATTCGATGGAGGATTTAGAGGCGAAATTAAAGCAGGCGGTGGCGGATGGGGCCCAACAAAAAATGATTGTCACCGACAGTGTTTTTTCGATGGATGGCACCATTGCGCAATTGGATAAAATTGTCGCCTTAGCGGAAAAATATGAAGCTCTGATTATGATCGACGAGTGTCACTCCTCTGGCTTTATGGGAAAGACGGGACGTGGCGTGCACGAACTGAAAGGGGTGATGGGGAAAATTGATATCATTACGGGCACCTTGGGCAAAGCGTTGGGTGGAGCATCGGGTGGTTTTACGTCGGGCCGCAAAGAAATCATCGACCTATTAAGACAGCGTTCTAGACCTTATTTATTTTCGAACACCTTAGCGCCATCCATTACTGGTGCGTCGATTGCTGTTTTTGATATATTATCTAAAACGACAGAATTGCGTGATACGCTGGAGGCAAACACGGCGTATTTCCGGGAACGGATTGTTGCTGCTGGTTTCGATATCAAACCTGGCGAACACCCGATCATTCCGATCATGTTATATGATGCGGTTATCTCCCAAAAAATGGCCGAAAAACTCTTAGAAAAAGGGATTTACGTGATTGGTTTTTACTATCCGGTGGTGGCCAAAGGGCAAGCAAGAATTCGCGTCCAAATCTCCGCAGGGCATACGCGGGAACAATTAGATCACGCGATTGCTGCCTTTACGGAAGTAGGAAAAGAGCTGGGAGTTATTGCGTAACCGATTTTCAAAAGGGCTGATATTTTCAGCCCTTTTTTGTGCTCAAAGTGCGATATAGGGCAGCTAACTTATTTTTCTGTGCGACCAAATCGCTGCCTTGAGTCCGCGCTTTTTTAGCGTCCCATAGTGAGGGAATGGAAAACTTTCCGCGCGAAAGAGAATACATCCACGTTAAATCGATGAAGTTGAGGAAGAGGTTCACTCGATAAAATGCCGAGGCATTTTCTAACTGAAACCCTAATTTATGTAGCGTCCTATCATTGAAAAAATACGACGTTCCCACAATCGAAACTGACTCCGAAATCTGCTTATTTTCAATTTGTGAAATTAGGTGTAATAAGCCTTCCAAATGATACGCAAGAAGCCTGTTTCTCAATGCAAGGCCTGGCTTAATTTTCCGCAAAACAAATAAGTGGTCAAAGCCCGTGCCGCTATGTAAATCTATTTGTTTTTCGTTCGCCATATAGCCTAAAAGCATGGGGGAGTAATAGGTGTATCCGCCGGTCAACGTAAATAGCGGGGTATATAAAAATTGACTAATCGGAACGTATAAAATGAAGGCTAAAAAAAAGAATGGGTTAACGTACCCTTTTTCAATGATAAGAATCGCTAGGAATATCCCTGCCAAAAAAAACAATATCGCTTCAATCCAGACAAAAGCTTTTGGCTGTTTGTAAAAATCGTTCATTGCTTATTTGCTATGCGTAATTGAACTTAGCTTAAAATGACTTGATTCCATCTCTGAGAATCAAGAAAAGAAAGACCAGGACGCCCACAATAACTTCATTACGATATTTCGTCAAGAATTGTTTCATCATCATTTAAACTACGCGTTTTCTGCCTTTAAATAAATAAACAATCCCCGCAATGGCGCCTAAAATTCCCATAAAAATGAAGGCGATTGTCCACATAATTTTTTCATTTTTGTTTATCCTATAGGAATTCCAAATTTCATACAAAGATGTGACCACAAATACGCCATTCGACACGATGCCCGCGATGAGCAGTTGGTCCGCACCTGGTAAATGTAAAATCTTCATCAATGCCCCTACAAGCGACGTCGCTAGGCTGATGAAAAAACTCCACGTAACAAGTGTTCCAAGTTTCATAGGTAAAATCGGATAATGTGTCAAAATAAATGATAAACCCTTGTAAAACCAAAAACATACTTGAGCTATACGATTTGCCGTAAGAAATAATCTAGATCCTGAATTTTTGATTCAATGATATCCCAGACAATATCATAGTCAATTCCAAAATAATCATGTATCAATTTATCACGTGTTCCGGCAAGTTTTTTCCACTCAATGTGGTTATGGCTAGACTTAAATTCGTCGTCCAATTTCTTAGTAGCTTCACCTATAATTTCGAGACTTCTAACGACCGCACGACAAAGAACTTCGTCGTTGACTACGTCCACTTTTGATTTCTCATGGGTATGCTGTAAGATAAAGGCTGTTTCAACGAGAATATGTTGAACCAATTCGATATTAGAGGCTAACATGTTGAACCTCATTTAAAATATGAGGTCCGATAAACTTGCTTAATGATTGATTCGTAACAATCTCGACTTTTCTGCCAAATAACTCTTCTAGAAAGAAGGACAGATCCATGAAATTATCAAAGCTCTTTTTGCCGGGGTCAAAATCCACTAATAAATCCACATCACTCGATTGATGAATTTTTCCCTTTCTGAATGATCCAAAAATTCCAAGGCTTTTCACTCCATACGACTTAATCATCTCGCTGTTTTGAGAGAGTGCCGCTAATAGCTCTTTTTTCGTATGGATTTTTACCTGATTCATTGCTGAGGCAAATTAAACATTAAATCCCTTGTTAACTACGCCGTCCAACTAATTATCAAGTTTTAGATTATTGCCTGATAAATAATGACAAAACTTACACGATAAAGTATTTATCTTGATAATCTAAACCTGATAAAACCTATGAAATCGCTATTCTTTGCCCTTATTTCCTGTCTAGCATTCACCGCTATCGCTCAAGATGGAACTATTTATCCACTTGAAACCCCCAAAGAACCCAATGCCATTCCCTTAAACACGGGCTCCGTAAAAGACCAGCCAGCACCGGAAACGTGGTTTCGTCAGTGGGGCGACCCAATGGCCCGCAATATATCAACTGCCACATTAACGCCCTTCTTTCCAGAGAAAGGTAAAGCAAATGGTGCCGCAGTCATTGTGGCTCCAGGCGGAGGGTACCGTTGGCTTTCCATGGGAAATGAAGGTTGGGAAGTGGCCGAGGCTCTCGCCAAAAAAGGCATAACTGCCTTTGTCCTAAAATACCGCTTATTCCCAACCCCAGAAAAATTGGAAGATTTTACCGCTTGGATGAACCGCCCGCGCCCGGCACCGCAAAAAACAGACAGCACGGCAAAAAATACCAATCCCATGGCTCAGATGGATTTAACCAACCAGCTTATAGATGCGGAGGCCGCCTATGCCATGATCATCAAAAACGCCGCAGCTTGGGGCGTGGATACGCAGCGCATTGGCATGATTGGTTTCTCCGCTGGAGCGGGTTTAACGATGCATGCAACGTTACATTCGAAAACGATGAAGCTCGCCTTTATTGGTCCGATTTATGGCGGTATGGGGCCGGTGAAAGTGCCGGCAAACGCTCCCCCCATGTTTAATGCCATCGCATCGGATGACTTCTTGTTTAACTCCCAGTTTGGGGTGATTGAATCTTGGTTTAAAGCGGGCAGGCCCGTGGAGTTTCATTTATACCAAAACGGTGGGCACGGCTTTGGCCTAGGCAATCCGAACAGAACGAGCAATAAATGGTTTGATGCGTTTGTGCATTGGTTAGATGTGAATAAGTTTTTGGTGGCGAAATAATGGCCCCAAACTACTTTCCATTCCACCCATCCATAATGCCCGATTTGATATCTGTGTAACTCGTGAGTAACCAAATAACCAAAACAATAAGGAAAATCGTTTTCCAATGTGTTTTGAACAAAACGGTTAAGTCATGTAAGAATTGATTCATATCTGTGATTTTAAGCGTTAGATTAATCTCATAGGGTTTGGCTTCGGATGGCTTAACGCATGGAGATAAGTCGGCCTGCAATACTTCGCCCAGAACTTTTACGGAATAAAGACTTGGTTTTACCTCATTATTCTCGATTCGCTGAATCGTTCTGAGGGTTAAACCCGTCTGCTCGGAAAGTTCTTTTTGCGAGATATTCAACCGTGTTCTTAGCTCTTTTAATCTTGCACCAAATTCCATTTGCAAATATGATAGGACTACATGAATTCATTTCAGACATGATCACGTCATTTGTACGACATTTTCTGTGTCTAGGGCAATAATACAAACAGATTCCGAAAAATGAACACGCCCATATAATTTTTCGGTATTCCCGTGTTTCACAAATGCCAAGCTATATATTTGAAAAATGATTGGGAGCATTCAATCCCCTAACTAAAATACGATGAAAAAAATCATACTATTCATGATCTGCGCCGCCTTGTCGGTCGGCGTACACGCCCAAAGCCCGATAGGCGCGTGGGAATCCAAATCTATTTCTGAAAGCGGAGACACGCTAAAAAGTGTAGTCATTTTTGCCGATGGCTATCAAGTATTGACGATATACAATGCAAGCAACGGCAAGTTTGTTCATGCCAATGGCGGAACCTGGAAGTTGAATGGGGATGTCGTGACCGAAAAACGAGAGTTTCATACGGATAATGCTGCGCTCGTTGGCACAGAAGTCAGCTTTAAAATAGCCATGACCCACGATTCACTCACCATCGTAGGCAGTAAGAGAAAATTTAGAAGAATCGATGACGGCAAGCCTGGTGTGCTTCAAGGGGCCTGGCTAATGTCGGGAAGAATCATGGATGGTAACGTCCAAAAACGCGACACCAGTGTAGCCAGAAAAACCATGAAAATATTATCGGGAACTCGATTTCAATGGATCGCTTACGATACCGATACAAAGCAATTCCTCGGAACTGGAGGCGGAACCTACACAACCCAAAATGGTGAGTACGCTGAGCGCATTGAGTTCTTTTCGAAAGACGAGACAAGGGTGGGCCTTCGTCTAAAATTCAATTATGCATTAAAAGGTGGTGATTGGGAACACTCCGGTTTATCAAGCAAGGGAGATCCTATCCATGAAATATGGAGCATACGAAAATAGGTTGAACGACACATGGAAGGAATTTATACCCACATGATTAACCAGCTTTTTGCAAAACCCCTAAGTGAGGCTACAAGTATCGCACTAGATTTAAGTGCCACGAATTCGGAATTACTTCCATCCATCTACGGGAATGAATCCGCATTTAACGCGTACATCGAAGCGAAGATTGGCGATAAGATTGGTTTTGGCGGATACCTGGAACACCGGGTCATCTATGAGACCTATGCTAATTTCGAAACATCTTCAGCTGATTTTAGGAACATTCACTTAGGGATAGATTTTTGGACGAAAGCGGAAACACCTGTTTTTGCACCATTAGACGGCGTGGTACATAGCTTTATGGTGAATCATGGGGCGGGTAATTATGGGCCAACGATCATTTTGCATCACCCGAGAACAAATATCTACAGTTTATATGGACACCTGTCTAAGGGTGATTTAAGCCAATTGGAAATTGGAATGCCGATAAGCGCAGGACAAAAGCTTTGCCATTTGGGAAATTCGAATGAAAATGGCGGTTGGCCGCCACATCTGCATTTCCAACTAATCCGCGATATGCAGGGGTTTCAAGGAGATTATCCTGGTGTATGCTCGAAGCGCGATGTTGATTTTTATGCTCACAACTGCCCGGATCCGGCTTCTTTTGGATTAGTCTAATGCCACGAGGAGAAAAAATGGCCCCTATTTCTAGGGGCCATTAAACATTATTTTACTGCCGTTGTATTGGCTAAGACCTTCAAAATTTGATGCTGCGAAAATCCATTTGGATCGTATAGAGCCATTTTAGATTTGTCCAACAATTCTTTAGGTAAGGTGAAACCAATTCTATATTTCATTAAATCGTTCAATGACTTAAATCCGTCCCAAGTCATAATCGTCGTATTTCCTAAACTAGTACCAGAAGTTAAGCGTCTAGCAAGTCCCCATCCGTCCATGTTGAATTTTGCCATATTATCTTTAAAAAACGGCTTCCAAAGTGCTTTATTTTCAGCAACAAATCCAGTCATATTCGCTGGTCTGCCAAAATTAAATTGTACATACTCTCCAGATCCCGGTAAATTATCTTCTACAACAAAAATATTTCGTTCATCTTTTGTCCATTTAAATGACGTGGAAAGCAGCGCTAATTCGTCCTGTTCTGATTTACTGAGAACTTTTGCGTTATTATTCCACCAAGCAAATTTGGGGTCTAATAATTGATCGATGTTGTTTGCGCTTTGGGCAAAAACATAGTTAAACCCATTTTCATCATCAACACCATCCATACTTACAACTTGTAATAGTTTCCATCCCGCTACATCTCCATTATTTACGGATGCTTGGGCTACTTTGGATTGTAGCATCTGTGCTTTTTCAAAATTTTGAAGGTTGCCTTCTACGCGTACCGAATGAATTGAGTAAACGCGTTGCGCTTGTGCTATATTGATCGAAATAAGTACGATCGCGAGTAATGATATGATCTTTTTCATTGTTGTTTTTTTAGATTTTAGCTAATTATTTTTCTCTTACTTCAACTTTCCAAACGTCAGTTCTTACCATCGTTCTGGCATTCACTGGTATTGGAGATTTAGGAAAAAGTTTTTTATATGTCGACAAATATTCATCCACAGTTATGCTATACGATTTATCCCAATCTTTAAATACGTTTCCGGTAACATAATTATATTCTGAACCTTCCGCCAATGGGACAATCAGTCGATTAAAATACCACGCTGTTCTATTCCCGTTTTTGATGAATTCTTGATGAATGGGCTGATACACTTCCTTTTCTTGTCTTTCATATTCCCCTTCTTTCCCAGGTAGCGATTTCATAAAATTAACCTCCATATAATCCCCCTCACCGCGTAGGGCAGTCACATTCGAATAGATTTCCGTTTTTACCGGTACGCGTAATGACGTATACATATTAGCCATGCCACTTAAGGTTTTTTCGTCCATCCCAGGAAACGCTTTTTTCATAAAATCTGCTGTGTTCGTTTTTGAAAAATCGTTGATGGAACTAGCTGATTGGATAGAAACTAGGTCATAATTGGGATCGCCTGAACTTGTCAAAACACTGTAAAGTGTATAGCTGGCAACATCGCCTTGTTTAATTTTTTCCTTCCAAATCTTGGAAGCATACGTTTTGATTAAGCTGATATACTCAGCCGTTTTGCCTCGATCAGACTTGTAATAATTTACTAAATAAAAAGTCTGCTTTGCACTTGTTTGAGCAAATGTAAAGAACACGCTCATGAGCAAGCATGTGGTGATAAGTAGTTTTTTCATTGGTATTAGATTTGGTTTTTTCCTACTCGTGTGGCTTTTCGGTTACGCCCCGTTTTTTAATGTGGGAGCTGGTCTCCACAGGTATCTTTTAGTAACTACTAATTTTTTTAATGAATGCGAGACTCAAGTTTTACTTCCTTTTATACAAGTACCACATGCAACTACTCAACATCGCCGGCACCACAGATACATGGGTTTCATCGGAAAATTCAATAAACTTGGTTTCGATATTTTTGTAATGACTTTTGAGTTGATTGTCAAAATTGTGTAGATCTTCAATTCCGTCTTTGGGTTCTAAAGTACCAAAGGACAAAAAGACTCTTCCATTGTATTCATTATGTGTCGCGGCATAGTTTTTTTCAACCGTTCTAATTTCATTTTTTAGCCAAAGTCGCTGGGAGGAACTGTTAATCCCAAAGCGATTAAACAACGAAGGTGTTTTGAACATTAAGTAAGCGACCATTTGGCCTCCTAGCGAGTGGCCAGAAATTCCTCGATTTCCATTAAACCCATATTTGGTCTCAATAAACGGAAATATTTGTTGGGTCAATGTCTGTAGAAATAGATCCCCTTTACCCGAAATTAAACTGCCTACAGGTACCTTAAAATACTTAGCCGCACCCACATCATTTAAGGTGTCTTTGGAGAACGTGTAATCAGGCCACCGATTAATTAACCATTCACTCGTGGTTTTCTCAGGACCCGAAATGGTAACCACGATAACGTCCTCGATCAAGTTTTCCAATTGAAGTGTCCGATGTGCCCCGTGTGCAATCGATGCCGCATAATAGCCGTCTAAAATATAATACACGGGGTATTTTTTGCTTGCATCATAAGTTACGGGTAAGGATACCTCCAAAGTATATTTTGTTTTGTTGAACGTAGAGGTCAAATCAAACGTTGTCGTTAACTCTTTCGATAGTGGGAATTGAGCATTAATCGAATGAGCAATCATGAGGACAAAAAGAAGACAAATGTGTTTCATAGCTGTTCGTTAAATTAAAATTGTTGTTAATGGTAGATGGGCAAACCACATGACGCAATCACGCCAAAAGGGTAAATAGAGCATATCAAATAGGACCAATCCATGCGCGATCACATAAAGGCCTATTACCAAAGGAAACACCCAGCGCGCTTTGGCTTGTTTACGTTCACGATATATGATCCATAAAAAAACCGCATACAGAGTAAAAATGGTGGTCAAATAAGCTACAAATGGGTCGCTAATCACGCGAAATGCAAAGCGAATAAAGGCCGGTTCAATAAATGCCAAGCCGGTCACAATCATTCCCCGCGCATGTAATTGATAATCCTTTTTGTACCGAATCGCGATGAAAAAAGCAGTCGCCAAAATGACCAAATCCTTGCACGAATTAAATGCCCCAACTAAATCATTATCCGTCAGCGGCCCTTGATGCGGTATGCGCGAATGAGTTAATAATAAAATCGAAATAAAGATCAGGGGAATCAGTAGGTAGCTTATTTTTCCAAGCAAGCGATGAATCGCTACTTGCTTGTTCCGAATTAAAATCGGTTGGATAATTAACAAACTCATCCAAAGCAAAAGCACGGTGGCATGGAAATGAAAATAGAAGGAGAAGGAGGCATTACCATGGAAGAACTTGGCAAAATACGATGGCCAAAAACCTAGGCAAACCAACAAGACTAATCCGAAAAAGTAATAGCCTGATAAATCAAACTGCATTTTTTTAACTTGTTTCTCCATGTCCGAAAACTTGGAAATCAAGATAATTTATACCGTACGACAGGCAAATGTGAAACCGTTTAAATTTGTTCCCAAATAGGAAATGGGAACAAATGGACAGACAATTATCAATTAAACAAACTTTCCTCTCATTGGGATTTTCCTATTAATTGGGTGATTTAACTGCTTTCAGAGTAGGATTATAGCTTTTCAAAAAAGGAGGTCGAAATGAACTCTATACAAATCTTGCTCGCCTGAATAGGCGTAGAGTATTGCAGCCGTTTTCGATATTAAAAAGCCTATTTATTCCCTTGTAAGTATACGAATCCCCGAATGAAAGGTGAACTAATCGCATTCCGAGATAAAACCAAGGCTTATATCTTGCTTGCTTGATTCCCAATTGGCCATAGATTTAGCACGGTATACAAAGGATGAATTCGCGGAAAGAGAAGCATTTAGACTAAAATATTTGCTAGTGAGTTTTGCTTTCTTGCTTTCAACCCATTGAATCGTGGCTGCAACAAGTCCCATATCTTGAGTCAAATAAAGATTATAAGCACGTAGGTCTAGCTTAAACAATCCCACATAGCCTTCTTTTATTTCAAAAATTACTTCCTTTGGCATGATTAATTCTGTGGGAACCCCATCGACTACTTGATACAAATTCAATCTAAATTTCAGGCTAGAAAATTCATTTGAACTGATGTGCATCTGAAGTTCATTCAGAAAGCAGTCCTTTTTCACAGGAAGCAAAACTCCGGCCTCTTTACCTAATCGATCATCCACCTCTTTTTCATAAAAAGTATAAAAATTATAGTGCATGAGACCCAATCCCTTACCATTTCTTCCCAAAAACTTCTTTACTGTTTTCTTGGGCTTAATGCTTACTTCTTGTAATAATGTAGACGCAGGATATAAAGGAATATCCCCTAATGAGTTAGCCAATTGGGATGGAGCGAACTTAAGTATTTGATATCCTAAATGCGAAAAAACGATTGAATCGGTGGCGATACTATTTCCTGAAAACTTGAGTTCAAATTTTCCATTTTCATCCGAAACTGTTCCGATGTTTTTTTGAAAAACACCAATATTGACATAGGGAATTGCTTGCTTTGTTTCAGCATCAATTATCCGGCCTTTCACTTTTGTTCCTTGGGCTTTTACTGAATATGATGCTCCTAAAAGGAGCAAAAGAAAAATCAAATATTTGTGCATGACTTCCAAATAATCTTAACTGGTAATGAACGAAACATACTTTGTAATTAGTATAGGAAAGAAATGATTGATTAGGCGAGTTTCTGGAAATAAATGGTCAAAATCTAAATAACTAAAAGCGGAAGCTTATTCGATTCAAATATAGCTGGTATGTTAGCCAAGGTCTATGTTTATAAGTCAAGCGCCATTTGAATATTGCAACGCTCATACGGAGTATGGCGTCCAAATACTTCTATAAATCCCAACTTGCGATACAGGCTTATGGCAGGTATTAACATGGTATTACTCTCTAAATAAAGCGTTTTTGCACCCACTGATCTTGCTTTATCTTTTACAGCTTCCCCGATTAACCAACCAATCTTTTTGCCTTGTGCTTTGGGTGCGACTGCCATTTTTGCCAGTTCAAAATCATAGATTGGGTCGTCCATTTTAATTAATGCACAAACGCCAACAGGTTCCTTATTCAATAAAGCAACTAGAATATGACCTCCATTTTGCAAAATATAACTTTCCGCATTGTCTAGGGCCTTATAATCAGAGGCTTCCATTTTAAAGTATGCAGAAATCCATTCAACATTTAAGTCCCTAAATACTTCCTTATAAGCTGGTTCGTAGTTAACTATTTCAACATTATCCATGAGTCAAAAATAAGAATTACTTTTTCGGGTTTATATATTTTTACAATTCATTAAATCGTTTTTGCTTAGAAATCATACCATAATAAAATAGCAAAAGCCGATCATTTCTGATCGGCTTGCTCTACTTACCAACGGAAGATGCCGCTTAAACTACTATTTTTGAAAAATTTTAGTTGTTTAAATTTATACGAACTTATTGACTAACCATAAATTGAAAAAGAATGCCACTGCTAATTTTATTTTCTTGGTTCTCCATTATTATAGGGTTACTATCTTCCACTACATTGGATACAACTCAACATGTAGACTCAACTCCAAAGTTTAAATTAATCCCTGCTCCAAAAATTACATTCAATTCGTTTGTGGATTGCAATATGGCAGAGGTGTGGATTGGCGATACATTTAGAATCTTCCCTGGCAAATATGGCGAAGACCCATTATGGGGTTATGCCAAAGATTTAAAGTATTCAGATGGAGAAAATGCAGAGGTTGTTTTTAAAAACCCATCTAGCAAGTTCTTTAATCCAAGTATGCCTAGTAACGCTCCGATAGGACAGAAAGGCTTGCATGGGGCGGTTTGGTTTGAAACGGTTTACCAAGATGCTAAAGATAAAAGTGGTCAAACATTATATGGAATTTACCACAACGAAAATTATCCAAGCACCTTACCCTACGATTCAGTAACCCAAGAGGGATACAGAGATGTACTTTGGCCACAAGGTTTGACAGGTCCAGATAGTCCAGCAGCTGTTTGTAGAATTGGTGTGATGAAATCCATCGATGGAGGTAAAAGCTGGGATAACAGAGGCATATTTATTGAGGATTATGACCCAAGGATGATTAGAAAGCCCATTAATACGTCAAATACGTTTGCGGGTGGTGTAGGAGACCCGTCTGCTGTAGCGAGTGGCGACTATTTGTATTTATTTTATGGAGAGTATGGTTATCCTGGCGTGTATGATGAAAAAACGTATACCGTTCAAAAAGAGTGGAGTGGTCAATGTATAAGTATCGCACGTATCGCTTTGAAAGATCTAGATAATCCCGTCGGAAAAGCAAAAAGATGGGATGGCAAATCCTTCTCTATTGCTTACGATAGTTATGGGGTTCCTGTTCGGTCTTTACAAATTCCAATCCATGAAGGTGGCGGTGGCGCTTCTTCGCCAACAGGTGGATTTCATTGGGGACCATCTGTTAGTTGGAATACCTATTTGAATTGCTGGGTGATGATGATGGGGAAAGTGGAGGGGAAATCATGGCAAGGGGATAAAATCTATATTTCATTTAATAAACATAAAGATTTAGGTATAGGATCCAATAGCCAAGATTGGTCAAAGCCTGAATTGGTCTTTCAGAAACCTGGATATATTTTATGGTACCCTTCATTACAACCATTAAATACCCCAAATGATATCAAAGAAAAAAACACATCCGTTAAACTTGGGAAGCGTGCACGTTTTTTTGTCAAAAGAATTAAACCAGGGGACGATGAATATGCATCGGAGCATTACATTGAATTTGAAAAGTAAATGAGCTGCTGGCTTGTCCGCAATGGCCATTTTCGCTGTTTGAGCTTGCCAGTGTCAGGAAATTAATGCGTTGCCCTTCGAGTAAAATTGCTGGTAGTTTAATTTCCCTTATTTTGATTTCTTTTTCCCCTCATAGGAAGAAACATATTGAATGAGATAGTAGATACTTTTCTATCAGAATTTTTGAAGATTGAATTTTTCCCCCATTCATACCTAGTGCCTAAACTAAATTTATTTCCAAAATGATGTCTAAAATCAAAGAACAGAGAAGAATAATTTGTTGTTTCACTTCTTACCTCTTTAGTACCCGTTGCAGTCTTTAACTCAGGGCTAAATATATAGTTTTCCGCTACTCCAAAACTCAAATTCGACTTCTTTCCAATGTCAAACATTGGACCAACATAGAAGGCAAGATTGCCCGTTGTAAATTCTCCGCTTTGGCCAGGCATTAATGCCAAATCGCCATAATTGCGTCTTGAGCCATCAATCTCGGTAAATATTGAGAACCTTTTGGATATTTTTCTGCTAAAATAAAAACCGCCTCCAACATCAACTTTATTAAAGTCATCATTGAAACCAAAAATATTTGTAGACAATATAACGCCAAATTTATTTTTTAATGGCTCCACATCTTGGGCAAATAATGTCCCTATTGATGTAGTAAATAGAAGGAGAAGTAAAATTGAATTCTTCATAATGTTAGTTATAATTTATAAAAGCAATAAAAAATTATTTTCCACTCCAAGCGTCCATTATACCTGATTTAATATCCGTATAACTGGTGAATAGATAAATGACTAAAATGATAATGAAAATTGTCTTCCAGTGTGTTTTTACTAATGCTTTTAAGTCGTTTAAGAACTGATTCATATCTGTGATTTTAAGGTTAACATTAAACTCATAGGGTTTGGTATCGGATGTATTCAAGAAATCAGAAGATGCTAATTCCAAAGCATCACTTATTGCTTTTACGGAATAAAGACTTGGCTTTACCTCATTGTTCTCAATTCGTTGAATCGTTCTAAGGGTTAAGCCTGTTTTTTCTGAAAGCTCTTTTTGGGAGATATTTAAAC
>JACCDX010289831.1_pt1 | contig 40879 bp, 39 predicted proteins | sample 7449681 | NCBI WGS metagenome assembly JACCDX01 (sample SAMN15323450, study PRJNA562643) | freshwater metagenome | isolation source: river surface water | place: USA:Blue River Watershed | collected 2017-08-18
AAAGCGCTATCAGTTCGGTTCTTTAGTGGTCTGTGCTGAAATTTTTGGGGGTATAGCTCAGCTGGGAGAGCGCTTGCATGGCATGCAAGAGGTCAGCGGTTCGATCCCGCTTACCTCCACCAGTTAAGGCGAAGATAGCGTTAGTCCTGTCCCCTTCGTCTAGAGGCCTAGGACATCACCCTTTCACGGTGAGTACAGGGGTTCGAATCCCCTAGGGGACGCCAGTTTTCTGGCTAGGTTAGTTTGTGTAGTGACCGCTGCGGAGCGGTAGTTCAGTTGGTTAGAATACCGGCCTGTCACGCCGGGGGTCGCGGGTTCGAGCCCCGTCCGCTCCGCCAAGCACCTCTAAGACCCCAGCATTCAGCTGGGGTTTTTTATTTGTCGCTCTGGATTCAGCCGACTCCTTCCGCACACTCGATTTTCCGCCCCCTGCAGTCGATACAATCCCCTAGACGCACCCGCCTAGTGGTAACCTAACTGACACAACCTTATCGTACAAACCAAGAACTCTGGTGGATAACATGCTACTTAAAAAACTATTAATCACAGCACTTACCGGTCTTGTCTGCCTCACCGCAGGTGGCGTAAACGCTCAGGGTGACTACCCTAACAAACCCGTCAAAATCATTGTTCCGTTCCCGCCCGGACAAGCGACTGATATCGTTGCACGGCTGTTGGCAGATGGCCTGACAAAGCTTTGGGGCCAGCAGGTCATCGTCGATAACCGCGCCAGCACGATCGCCGGCATGATCGCCGGGAAAACTGCACCAAATGATGGATACACATTGACCTTTGGCACGAGCGGCTCGATTGGAGTCAACCCTACGCTCTACACCAAACTACCTTATGACCCGCAAAAAGACTTCGTTATGGTCAACGGTGTTTTTATCGTCCCACTGATGATCATCGCCCATCCTTCGTCTCCGTTCAATACGCTGGGAGAGCTAATCACTGCGGCGAAAAAAAATCCTAATTCTTTAAACATCGGCTACGCTGGTATCGGCACATCTCAGCACCTTACTGGCGAGCTATTCAAAACTACCGCGGGAATCGAATTCACTGGGGTGAACTACAAGGGTAGCGGCCCAGCGATGGCTGATTTGCTCGGTGGTCAAATTACGCTTTCGGTCGACAGCCTAGCGTCTGCACTGCCACAAATTAAATCGGGCAAGATCAAAGCCCTCGCGATGACTAGCGAAAAACGCGTGCCCCAGTTGCCCGACGTGCCAACCGTTGCAGAGCTGGGCTTCCCAGGCTTTGAAGGCAGCGGCTGGGGTGGACTCATTGCGCCAGCCGGGACACCACCCGCAATCGTCGCAAAAATCAGTGCGGATGTACGCAAACTTGTTAATGATCCTGATTTCCAAAAGCGGATTATCGACCGCGGTGCAATTCCTGATCCGCGCGATGCCGTCGAGTGGACAAAGTTTGTAAACGCTGAAATCATCAAATGGGGCAACGTGATCAAACGCGCGAACCTGAAAGCTGACTAAGTTAAATGAATTCCCAACCCAGCGCCTCTCGCATTTCGTCGTTTTGGTGCAAAATGTGTGCGGTGGGCGGGCTCGCTTTGAGCCAGCTCGTCCATGCTTACGCTCCACTCAATACCGACGACGCGGGCACTGTTGGCTATAAGACCAATCAACTCGAACTGTACGGCAGCTTCGCCAAGGAATATGGTGCGCCCGGTGATCAGGTAGACCCGACAACTGCCTCCGTTGACTACGAAGGTGGCGGTGCGGTCAGATCCGCACCGTTTACTTACACGCGTGGCATGACAGATGAGCTTGACGCTTTCGTTGGCGCCACATACTACGGCACGCCGAGGGGTAGTTTTGCTTCAGTCACAAACTACACATTTGGGGTCAAGTGGCGATTTTATGGAGACGGGGAAAGCGGGCTAAATCTGGCGCTCAAACCCCAGGTAATTCTTCCGGCCACGAACGCACAACAAAACTACGGCGTTGGGAATGCAGCGCTCAACTACGGCGTAATCGCGATTGCATCTTATTTTTGGGAAGACGCTGAATTACACGCAAACGTCGCCTACCTGCGAGCACCTTACAACACGAGTCAATCGGTCGGTTTCAGCACAGATCCCAACCGCACGAACCTCTACTCGGTCTCAGTGGCTCCGGTCTGGCGGGTGACCTCACAGTTCAAACTCGCCCTGGATGCAGGTATCAACACCAACCCGGTCGTTGCCGATCAGTCCTTGATCAACTACGGTATGGTGGCAGCGATTTACTCACCCGCAAAAACGCTTGACCTCGGTCTTTCGTTTCAACGGTATGCCGCTAATTTCGGAACGGTTTTTTCGGGCTCAGGTGCCTATACAAACCGAATACAGGCAGGTATTACCTGGCGATTTGATTGACGAAACCTTGATGTGATCTATCACACCATCTAAAAAGGCACACAAATTTGAATTCGTGTGCCTTTTTCCAATCTAACTAATTAGATTGCTTTGAGCATTGATGCTGCATCACTAACTTCATACTTGCCGGGCGCCTCAATGTTCAATACTTTCACCACGCCATCAACGATGTACGCAGCGTAGCGCTGTGAACGAATACCCATACCGCGTGCGGTCAGATCCAACTCTAATCCGAGCGCTTTTGTCCAGAGCGCGGCCCCGTCACCCATCATACGAACCTTACCGCCGACTTTCTGATCGCGACCCCAAGCACCCATCACGAATGCATCGTTGACCGCAACACACCAGATCTCGTCAACACCTTTAGCCTTGATTGCATCGTGATGCTCAACATAGCTCGGCACATGCTTCGCCGAGCACGTTGGTGTGAACGCGCCAGGCAACGCAAACATCAAAATCTTTTTACCTTTCACGAGGTCAGCCACTTGGAAATTATTTGGACCAAGTGTGCAACCCGCAGTTTCAGTTTCAATAAATTCTGTGAGTGTTGCGTCGGGCACCCGATCGCCAACTTTGATTGTCATGAGTTCTCTCCTCGGGCGTCACGGGCAGCGAGGGCTGCCACACTTGAACCCAATGTGAACGCTATCATAAGCTAGTCGGCGTCGAAATAACTGCGCCACTCTTTGCTCATTCCCATATGAACAAAGGGGTTTTATTTTGCTTCTCGAACCTACTTCGTCGACTTGGGTTCGTCTTTTACTCGATAAACCAAAACAGGCATATGTGTCATCGCCAAAACTTTGGTCGTCACACTACCCAAGATCAGGCGCGATAATCCGCTGCGTCCGTGACTACCGATAAAGATCATGTCGCATCCATAGTCCTGCGCAGCTTGCACAATGCCATCCGCAATATTGAAGTTTGACACGGCGTGAACGGTTGCCTTGACATCGGCGGTTGCCGCACGATCCAAAATCGACTTTAAGTATTTTTTCGCTTGCTCCGCATTCGCTTTTTCGTAATCAGCATCGGAAATCGCATACGCAGCGGACATACCATCAAAACCGATCGTCGCAGCGAATGGTTGGGTGACATACAGCGCAACCACTTCGGCGCCAGTCGCTCGCGCATAGCTGATGCCGGCGTTCGCCGACTGCGCAGACAAAGGTGAGCCGTCAGTAGGAATTAATATCTTTTTGAACATGGCCGAGCCCCTTTAGAAAGAAATCAACAACTTCATACTAAACGGGCGATGGCAAGAACTCCAGTACGATTTGCACCAGAGTTGACGCAGATCAACCGTTCCCAGTCGCCGCCCGATACAGCACCGTACAACGGGTACCCGAACGGCAATAAGCCAATACTGGCGCGGGCATCGTTTGCAGCAATTCAGCAAAACGCACTACATCATCTTGCGTCATCGCACCACTCACTACGGGCTGATACTCAACGCGAAGACCCGCCTCACGGGCAGCAGCTGACACTTGCTCCGCAGTGGGTTGATCCGGGCCTGCTTCATAATCCGGTCGATTAATGATGACGCTTTTGAAACCGGCCGCCGCAACAGCTGCCATATCAGATGGCTGTAACTGAGGTGCTACCGCAAAATCAGGGGTGATGGAATTAATAGGCGTCGACACGAAACGGCTCCAAATAAAAAGCTTAAATAAAACTCAGCACGATAGCTCTGCACTAAAGATGACGCTGAGCCAATAATGCTTAGTATACGCAGCGAAAGCCGATATACACGACATAGACGTCAATTGGCTTGTACTGCATACCCTCAATCCGCATCTGCGAGGGTCCGTACCACCACGAACCACCGCCGGTTAGACGTGTCTCACCCTGTGCGTCGGCTAACCATTCCCAAACATTGGCCCCCATATCAAACAGTCCGTTGACACCTCTACGGGTTTTACCAACCGGGGCATGGCGCTCCCACCCATCGCCGGCGCCTTGAGTATTCGCTCCTTCAGGGGAGTCACCAGTCGGATATGGGTATGTTTTGCCGCGAACAAAGGGCGCTGGGGGCTGGCTACGCTGCTCGGTGTAAGCCGCCCGCGTCCACTCCGACTTAGTGGGTAGACGCCCTCCTGCATCCACACAGAAAGCCTGGGCCTCTTCCCATTTGATGTGCACGGCTGGCTCATCTGGGGCACCAGGCTTGCCGAAAGGCGCACGCCAATTCCAGCCTGGGCGTTTTTGCCAACCCATGACGTATTCGAAACCGCCGCCGCTGCGCTCCGCCTCAGTCACAATCCCCTTGCGAGACGCGTATTCTGCAAATCGACCGATACTGACCTCAGTTTCGTCAATTTTATAGTCGCCCATGTCCACTCGAACAGAAGCCTGCTGAGCCACAACGAGCGGGCTCATCACACAAGCAGCGAGACTACTCGCGACGCACCAAAAACGCAGCAATGGGACAGATTTCATCTTGAAAAAGAGATAAGTTGGTCAGAGCTCGAAATTGAGCGATACTTTGCGCATAACGTTGCACAGCATTGCAAATGTATATTAAAACGACTTGGAGACAAAAATGATTTTAGTTGGCCGTTATGCATCCCCATTTGTGCGACGTGTTGGCGTTGTACTGCAAACTCTCGGAATCCCTTATGAGCATAAGGTTTTGTCTACTGCGAAAGACGTCGAGGCCATCAAGCGCTATAACCCAATCGCCAAAGTGCCCGTGTTGGTACTTGATGACGGCGAACATTTAATTGAAAGCGCAGCAATTATCGAGGCGATTTTAGAAATGACCCCCGGTCAAAAATTACTAGCGCTAAACGGTGCAGCACGCCGCCACACGCTGCAGCACTGCGCCATCATGACGAGCGGGCTAGATAAATCTATTCAGATAATCTATGAACCACTCAAGCGCCCTGCAGAAAAAGTGCATGAACCCTTTCTTGAAGGACTGCGTGCACAGGTGCGTGCCAGCCTTGAAATACTCGAGGACTTGGCAAGCAAGGGCACTTTCCCTGGCGGCACGCAGGCAAACCTTGCCGACATCACGGTTGCGGTTGGTTGGTTCTTCTTGAACAAAATGATGCCTAAACTCGCAGCACCGGAGCAATTTCCACACCTTGCAGCTCTGTCGGCGCGATGCGAAGCACTGCCGGCATTCAAAGCGTGTCAACTCGAGGGGTAGTGGCTCGTAAAACATTCCACGGCTGGTGGATGGTATCAGGCTGCATGGCAGTTGCCATTGTGGCCTGGTCATTCGCGCTGTACGGTCCGAGTGTTTACCTCCATACAATCAGTCAGACACATCAGTGGTCTATCGGCTTAGTATCGTCTGCCCTCACACTTTCATTTTTAGTTAACGCCTCAGTGCTGAGTTTTGTAGGTAGCTCGATCGCAAACCATGGACCTCGACTGGTTATGGCGCTCGGCGCCACCGTGATGGCCGCAGGCTTTATCACGATGAGTCAAATCTCAAAGATTTGGCACGTATACGCTTCCTTTGCCCTCATGGGTTTAGGTTGGTCGTGTTTATCCACCACCGCAATCACCTCGTCGCTCGCACCTTGGTTCGAGCGCTATCAAGGGCGTGCAGTCTCCACAGCGCTGCTCGGTGCCAGCATCGGCGGTATGGCGGGCGTCCCTATCCTGCTCGCCTTGATTGCTTGGTTAGGTTTCAACACAACAATGATCATCGTTGCTATGATCGTCCTGAGCACTGTATGGTCTGTCAGCTTTTTTATCTTGCGCCATCGACCACAGGATCTTGGCTTGTATCCGGATGGTGAGGCGCCCGTCACACACGTCAATAGCACCCTAACCAAGGTTTGGTCTCGCTCTGAAGCGCTGAAAACACTTGCTCTGCGCAGCATCGCACTAACGTTTGGCCTAGCATTAATGGTGCAGATTGGTTTTCTTACCCATCAGGTCTCACTGCTACTCCCTGCGCTCGGTCAATCCGCAACCGCATTATGTGTAACCACGGCGGCAGTGCTTGCCTTTGCAGGTCGCATTCTGCTGGCAAAATTTTCTGATCGCCTCGACGTGAGACAGATCGCCTTCGCAGTCTTACTTACCGCCGGCACAAGCTTAGGTCTTGGCTTTATATTCCCTGACCAAGTGTGGGCTCTGGTTTTGTGCGTCCTTGGCTACGGTTTCACGGCAGGCAATATCACCACGCTACCGCCAGTCATCGTCAGAAGAGAATTTGGTGCCACATCATTTGGTACCGTTTTTGGAATTACTGCGACGCTGATGCAACTGATGTCTGCGATGGGACCTGCTTTTTTTGGCATGTTGTACGACTTCAGTGGCGGCTATCGCCTACCTCTCGGTCTTGCTGCACTACTCAATATTTTGGCGGCAGCCGTGATTCTGCTTGGTCGTTCGGCGCAAAATAAATAAACACCACTTCAAAGGGGATGTCATGGCATTCGCACAGACAACTGATAACTACCGATTGCACTTCGAAGAGGCAGGTACCGGCACACCGATTGTCTTTGTTCATGAGTTTGCGGGCGATTGGCGCGCATGGGAACCACAGATGCGACATTTCTCACGCCGCCATCGCTGCATTACCTACTCTGCACGTGGCTACCCGCCTTCGGACATTCCGAAAGACGTAGCCGCCTACTCCCAAGCACAGGCAGTTCAAGACATCTTGTCTGTCATGGACGCCGCAAAAATCGAGCGCGCTCATATTGTGGGTTTATCGATGGGAGGATTTGCCACTCTGCACTTTGGTCTCAACGCCCCCGAACGAGCACTCTCGTTGACGGTGGCCGGTGCTGGCTACGCCGCACAAAAATCTACGCAAGAGCATATGCGCGCCCTGTCGCGTGCGACTGCGGATCAGTTCGAACAATTTGGCGCAAAAGAACTTGCAAAAACTTACGCGCTTGGAGCGACGCGCGTCCAACTTCAAAATAAAGATCCTCGCGGGTGGCAGGAATTTGCCACCCGTTTAGGCGAGCACGACAGCTTAGGTTCTGCAAATACGATGCGCGGTGTGCAGGCATCTCGTCCATCGATTTACGATTTTGAAGACGAACTCAAACAAATGAAGGTACCGACACTTGTCATCAATGGTGATGAGGATGAGCAATGCATCCAGCCTGGAATTTTCCTCAAGAAAACCATCCCCGCCTGTGGTTTGTTAATGTTGCCTAAAACAGGACACACCATCAACTTAGAAGAGCCAGACTGGTTCAATATGTTTGTTGCGAACTTTATCGCAAGCGTCGAAGCGGGTCGCTGGACCGAGCGAGATCCCAGATCAATACCCAAGCATTAGACATGCCGTTCATACAAGCCTTTCATGTGCGCATTGTCGGTAACAGTAACGTGACGAGCCAGCATAGCACTAGCATGACTGCCGAACCAACCAACGCAGCAAATAGACCTCCCCACTGATATAGCAATCCTGACAGCAACGTACCAATTAATCGACCCATGGCGTTCGCTGCGTAATAGAAGCCGACATCCTCAGCCGCCTTTTCTGAGCCGGCATACGCCAAGATCAAATAGGAGTGCACGGAGGAGTTCACTGCAAAGGCAAATCCGAACACACCAAGCCCAAACACAACAATCCACGTTAGATGCTGGAGATTCATTGCCACCGCGACCGCCAACACGATCGGGACCAACGCAAGCAAGCCCGACCAGAGCCTTGCGGCTGGCACTTCGGCAGACAGCCCATCCTCACTTCGCCTAACGAGCGCCGGGGCTGCGGCCTGCACTAGACCATAACCGATCGTCCAAAGGGCTAAAAATCCACCCACCATGGTGAATGTCCATCCTGAAGCATAGAGAAACACCGGCACACCGACGACAAACCAGACATCACGCGCACCAAACAAGAATACTCGTGCCGCCGCCAGCAAGTTGATTGCCCGATTTTTTGCAAATAACTCGCGCGCTGACTTTGAGGCACGACCCTTTCCCATCATGGTCGGCAAAGAGGCCAGAACAGCAATCAATACGACTGCTAACAGCGTCGCCATAGCCCATAACGCGCCACGAAAGCCCAGAACATCCAGCAGTAATCCACCCAAAAAGAAGCCGACGCCTTTCATCGCATTCTTGCTTCCTGTAAACCAGGCGACCCACTTGAATAACTGTCCAGATGCCTCGCCAGCGGTGATTTTTATTGCCGATTTACTCGCCGTCTTCGTGAGGTCCTTTGCGACTCCACATACACCTTGGGCCACAACAACCCAGGCGACAGACATGCCCACGGCCCAATGGGGCGACAACATCGATAGCAATATAAATCCAGTAATTTGCGTCGCAAGACCGACACTCAACATCCGAGTAATACCAAACCGCGCAGCAAGCCAACCACCGATCAGATTCGCCAAGACACCAGCCGCTTCGTATAACAAAAATAGGAACGCGAGCGTAAACGGCGAATAACCCAAACGATAAAAATGGAGTAACACAAGCATACGCAACGCGCCATCCGTGAGCGTAAAGCCCCAATAGGCAGCAGTCACAATCCCGTAGCTTCGTACACCAGCTGTCGACATGTCTAGAGACCCTTGCTGTCGAGGATGCACGCTAGATCAACCATCCTACAGGCGTATCCCATCTCATTGTCATACCAGGCGTAAATTTTCAGGAGTGTGCCGTCAGTCACCATAGTCGATAAGGCGTCTACGATTGAGCTCCGCGTATCCCGCGCATAGTCGGCGCTCACGAGCGGGCGCGTCTCAAAACCTAAAATTCCTGCTAGAGGTCCTGCTGCCGCTTGGGCAAACAGGGCGTTGACCTCTTCGACCGTCGTTTCACGCTTGAGCTCAAACACGCAATCAGTCAGCGATGCATTTAACACGGGAGCACGCACGGCGTGGCCGTTCAGTTTTCCTTTGAGCTCGGGATAAATTAAAGCGATTGCCGTCGCACTGCCGGTTGTTGTGGGCGCCAAGCTCAACATTGCACTACGTGCACGCCGCAAATCCTTATGCGGAGCGTCAACAACCTGATTCGTATTGGTGGGATCATGGATAGTCGTGATCTGTCCGTGACGAATACCAATAGACTCATGAATGACTTTGACAACGGGTGCAAGACAGTTCGTCGTACACGACGCGGCCGTCACGATTTGATGTTGATCCGGCTCATATAAATGATCGTTTACGCCGACTACGATATTCAGAACATTACCAACTTTCACCGGCGCCGCAACGATGACACGCTTTGCGCCACGCTTCAGATGCCCGTCAAGTGTCTCGGTCGTCAAAAATTTTCCAGTGCACTCCAGGACCACATCAACCCCTAGATCACCCCATGGGATTTCGGCCGCGCTCGCGTAGGACGAAAATCCAAGTTTTTTATCGTTAATGTGGATTGTTTCTGGGCCTGAGGAATGTATGTTTGCCCGCCAACGTCCCTGTACGCTATCAAACTCCAACAGATGTGCTGTCGCCGCAGCGCCGCCCTTGATTTCATTCAAATGCACAACATCCAAACGGTTAATAGAACGAGGATCATCGTCTTGTCTGTCCGCAGCACCAAAGGCCGCGCGAAGGGCAAGTCTTCCAATACGTCCCAGACCATTAATACCGACTTTCATTTTCTATTTCCCGTGCGTTGATGGATGTCTTGTAAACATTGAGAACAGTGCCCCAATTCAAGGTTAGCCACGAAGCATGACGGTTATGTGACAATACATGCCTTAGTCTTTATTTTAGAGATCATTCATGTCAACGCCTCACGACCAAACAGACAGACTGAACGAACTAGAGATGAAAATTGTCTTGGCTGACGATATGCTTGATCAGCTGAATCAGACAATATTTCGGCAGCAACAGCAAATCGATGCATTAGCGCTCGAGGTGCGTGCCTTACGCCAGCAACTTCCTCAAGATCGCCACACCCCAGGAACGACCCTGCTGGACGAATTACCCCCTCATTACTAGGCTAGGTCTTAGCGGGCTTTGCCATGATATGTACGAACAGTTCGGATTGTATCCACCCATCCAACCAGCGCCGTAGCGCGGGGAAATTAGCCGTACTGAACCATGGCGCATCCACCCCTGCGAACTGGCGCACAAAGGGAAAAATCGCAACATCACTCAAACACGGCGTCTGTCCACCGAGATATAAGTCCTGAATCAGCCTGCTCTCAAGGTCGTTAAGTAAAGCGGACTCGGCCTGTTCACGGTAATAAGTCGAGGGATGCTCGGGATAACGATCGGCGTATTTATAGCGGTCTAGCCAGTGTTTAAACTCGCCATCGTTACATTGCACCAAGGCAACTTGACTCGGCTCTTCGACATGTCGCAACCAACGCTGTGGATCGTTTTGCGATAGCGCCCACCGCATAATGTCTAGACTCTGATCGATCACGCGACCGTCTGCACACTGGAGCACGGGCACCGTACCCTTGGGTGATATGTCCAGCATTGCTTGTGGCTTGTCACGCAAACTAATTTCAACTTGCTCAAACTCAATACCGGCAACTCGCAAGGCCATCCTCGCGCGCATCGCGTACGGACAGCGTCGATATGAGTACAGAAGAGTTTTAGACATCTAAACGGTATACCCTTGCTGCGGTACCAAAAAACAAATCATTCTTTTCATTTTCAGAATACGTCTCTACAACACGTTTAAAAGCATTCCAAATAACGTGGTAATCAACAGACTCCCGGTCTGGAGGGAAATTGCTCTCGAACATACAACGTGCAGGCCCAAACTGCTCAATACAGTACTCGAATAGGGGTCCCCAAGCCTGCGCTAGCACTTGAGACGGCGCGGGACGCTCCAGCTGATTAAAGCCAAAGCCCAGATAACTCATGCCTAGTCCGCCAAGCTTCACGTATACGTTGGGACATCGGGCTAATTCGCGCATCGAGGCCTTCCATTGCTCGGTCGCCTCGCCTTCGTTCGCGAGATAAGTACGTGTCTTCGCAATCAGTCCGCCAATATGATTCAAAATAATACGTGTGTTTGGAAACGCACGCGCCAAAGATATAAGCTCCGGTATCTGATGGTGATAGATCATCGAATCAAAACTGAGATTGCGTCTATCGAGTTCAGCAAAGCCAGCTCGAAAATCTACGTCGCTTAGCAATCCAGGCGGTATGACATAGCGACCATTATTCAACGGTGGATCTGCATCCCATTTTGTAATGAGGCGAATTCCACGAAAACGCTCTGATGCTGCTGCAATTTGCGCATCGAGTAAATCAGCGATGGGAGCACCATAGGTTAGGTCAGCAGTGCCAACAATTGCGGCGGCGACTTGCGTGGCGCCGTACATCTGGCTTGCACCCATTGCAGCCATTCCGTTGGCAAACTCCACTTCCCCCAGTCTATCCATCATTTCGGGCGCAGATTTTCGATAGTACGCACCACATTCTACGAACACCGACGCACGAATGTTGTGGCCAGACTTGGTATCGGCAATAAATTCAGGAAATAAATAGAGCTGCCCTGGCCTGTCCCAGAGGTGATGATGCGCATCAATAATGGGGCGTTGCGGATCAATGATGTCCTCGCGCAGCAGACCGCGCCACGCTGAATTATCCTTATGGACATGCGGTGCTACAGGAGTACCATCGGGATTAAGGTTCACACGCAAAGGCAGTTTACTGGGCATCAAAATCTCCTTTATATTTTTGAGCCGACATAAAACTCAACCTCGTTAAATTTATCAGGAATTTGAGGTGCGTGAGAGATACCTGTCTTAGCGTTCAGCGGACTGCCAGGGATCGGCGTATCGAGGGTTAGAAATGAAAGCAAGATCGGTCAGGCTCTCTAAAAAAGCAATTAGATCTGCCACTTCGTCATCACTTACATCGAATCCCTGCAAGAACTCACTGCGCAGCGGATTGGGCTGACCATCTTCGACCGACGCGCGGCCTGCACGGGCATAGTGATTGCGAATCACGCCGGCAAGAGTTGGTATCGATCCATCATGCATATAAGGTGCGGTCAGTGCAATATTTCGCAACGTTGGCGTACGGAACTTCCCGCGATCCGAATCCAGCCCAGTGATTTCGATGATACCTGGGTTTGATTTGGGATAGCTACCTTTACCGTCCACGTCGTACAAGCCAGTGTTGTGAAAACCGAGCTCAGGAAAGGGCATGCGACTATGCTGCACATTGTCATTAAAATTCAACCCGCCGTGGCAGTGATAGCACTCCATTTTTTCGCCAAAAAACAGTGACTCTCCGCGCTTCGCCGATGCACTTAGCGCCTCTTTCTTTCCCTCGTAGCGATATTGATCAAATGAGCTACTAAAGGAAACCAAACTGCGCTGAAACGCCGCCAAAGCCTTAGTGACTGTTGATAATGAGTAAAGCGCGTCATCTCCCTGCGCTGATTCTTTTGGAAACGCCTCAGCAAAGAGTGCACGATAACGTGGTTCTGCTTTCAACCGCTCGAAGAGCAGGTGTTCGCGCCCGGCCATGCCCATTTCAACGGGATGTTCACCAAAAATCGGAATCAAGGCCTGCACTTCCAAACTATTCAAATTTGGATTCATCCACGTCAAAACGGGTAAATAGCCAACATTCACCAGTGACATCGCACTACGCCCACCGAGCGTACCGTCTATCCCTTTGGAGCGCGACTTGCCATCCGTGAAGGCCTTTTCTTGTCGATGACATGTGGCACACGACATCGACTCATCCGCCGACAATCGCTTGTCGTAAAACAAATGTCGGCCTAGCTCTACTTTCGCAGCAGTCATCAGATTGTCGGACGGTACGATTGGCTCTGGTGTCCAATGCGGTAGATTCCATTGGTAAACCGTAGCGTGTGATGATGCACTGCCGGACCGCTCTTCGCTTCGACCAGTTGTTGACCAAAGAATGACGACCAACAATACATAGACGCTCACCACGCTTGCGCGCAGCAAGTTACGCGATCTCGGCACGCGCATCATCTCAGCTCCGAAAGTTACTTCACAGTGAAGAACCGCTGTGGACCTGGGGCGTGACTTTCATAGGGAAGTCCCAACGCGGCCATGATAGGTGGGCAATCTGCGTCCTTTAGAAAGCTCATACATCCTGGTGAGGTGCCCGCAGCATTAACATCGACATTAGCGTTCGTAAGCACGGCACCAATATCTGCAACAACCGTCTGCTTGCTGGGGTCAAATTGCGCAAAACTCACTGTCAATCGATTGGGATTGGCACATGCAGTAGGCGCCGCCGTCTTTGATGGGGATGCGCACATTGTGCTTCCTAGGTGAACCGAAAAGCCCGATGCTGTTGCGGCGCCATGACCAGCACCTTGTGTCCCACCGTGTCCTTGCATAGCACTCGTACCGGAACTCGCCATATCCACTTTCAAAAACTTGTATCCCCCCTGCCAGGTCCAAAACATGGCCGTACTACTAAGTGGCGCTGGGGCAGTTGTCGGATCAACGTGGTTAAGTTTGAATGGCACGCCGAGCGTAAAGCGCATACCCGTGTATTTGCCAGCGGGAACGCTACCCCGCACCGACGTATTCATTGGAACTGTGCCGTTGCGGCAGGGACCAGAAGCATTCTCAAAGTCGAGTAACGCAACATTTTCAAACTGCCATGTCTTGTCCTGAGTCAGCGTGACAGCAGTTACGCGACCTTGCGCGTCGATAAACTCGACATCGCTCACAAAAAAGCGAAAATCGCTAGGTGTGATTGTCGACTTGGTTGTTCCAATATCTTTATAGCTTTGACCACAAGAAAAAGGCTGGCCGTTCACCTCGGCTACGAACTTAATTTCAACAGACTGTTGGGCCTGCGCTGACATGCACACAAATCCTACGCTAAGCCCAACAACTGCGATGACTTTTTTTACATGTTTCATGAATATTCCTTAATGTTGATGTTTCTTATCAGCGACTCTTGGTTTCTGCACCCACACCACGACTTTGACCTGTCCTGCTTGCTCAAATGTCAGCACCATCTCAAAACGGTCCCCTACTTTTAGTGGACGCTTGAGGTCTCGTAACTGCACTTGGTAACCCTCTTCTGCGTCATGCTTAAACACAATCGCTTGTTTGGGAGCAATTTGAATAGACTTCACTTCAACCCAGGTAATTTCGTGATCGACGGAGTGTGTCTCGGTACGAAAGATGGCTTCTTTGGCAACTGGTGTTGTCGCTGTCTGCAAGGAATCTGCAGTAGTACCAGTGTTCTTCAATTCTTTGAAATACACCGCATACTCGCCAGGATTTTCTGACTGTTCGACGGCATAAGGGTGCTCGATGACGAGCGCACCAATTTTGCTTCCATGCCCATGCGCAAGGCCAGACAGCACAAAGTACGAGCACAGACACCCAAGCCAAATAGACCAACGTTGTTGATACATGAATTTCTCCAATAGTTTTCACCGCAACGCTCCCGATTAAGGAGTCGCATGGAGTGAGGCCGCCTAACCGGCGAACTAACGAACAATCAGAGAGAGCGGGGAGGTGCGCGGGGGTTGCTAATAGCCCAACGTGTTTCCAACGCAGGCGGGAAGCCTACAGCACGTGGGTGAAGCGCAGTAAGAGGTGAGAGTGGTGTAAGCCAGGCTAGAATAGGTGGCCTGTCACCTAACTGGAAGTTCCAAACGCAATATGCGCAGTCGGACTGCCCAGTGCCGCTAGTGTGATTCCGAGATTCGGAGTCAGTCTTGTCTAGCTTAACGAACTTAATTCCCGTCGTTGTACAAATTTCAACTAAGAAATCTTGTCCTGGCGAGGCACTCAATACAACATGACTGAGCGCAGGCGCGGACAAGTTAAAGAGCATCACCACAGAGGCGATACAGGCTAAAACACGTTTACGCGCGAGCGATATTAAGTTCATGCGGAAAGTATAGATCAGGATTGGAAGATTATTGGGGCTGTATCCCGATATCCCTTACAACCTTGCCCCAAATCTGAATCTCACGTGCGATGATTTCACGAAACTCAAGAGGGGAGCCGCCCGCGGGCTCGGCGCCATCCGCTTGAATTTTCTCGCGTGCTGCAGGTTTTTTAAGAATGTCATTCACGACAAGATTTAATTTCTGAACGATCTCATCTGACACACCTTTCGGCGCAATCAAGCCATACCAAAGTGTGGCTTCATAACCAGGAAATCCACTCTCCGCGATCGTTGGTACGTTTGGCAAAGCCAGTATTCGAGTTGGCGTGGTCACGGCGACAGCGTTAATCTTCCCAGCGCGTACATGCGGCAATGCGCTCGCGGTCGCTGCAAAATAGAGATCAACTTGGTTGGCCATCAAATCCACTAATGCGTTTCCACCGCCCTTGTACGGAATATGCGTCATCTTGATATCTGCACGCTGATTAAAGAGTTCATTGGCTAAGTGGATGACACTGCCTTGGCCCGAGGAGGCAAAGTTAATAGTACCCGGTGCCTTTTTGGCAGCGGCGATAAGCTCTGCGACAGTCTTAATCCCACTTTTGGGTGAAGTGACGGCCAACATGGGTCCGGCACTGACGCGCACCACTGGAGTGATATCGGTGAGTGGATCAAACTTCAGTTTGTACAAGCTCGGGTTTACCGTGTAGCTCGAGGAAATCAAAGTCAGCGTATAACCGTCCGGCGCAGCAGCAAGCCCAGCTTCGACACCGATTAATCCACCTGCACCAGTACGATTCTCAACCACCACGGGCTGGCCCAAGACCTCAGCCATCTCCTTGGCCATATAACGTGCCAAAACATCTGCGCCACCTCCGGCCACGAACGTCACAATGATGCGTATTGGCTTGTCAGGATAGCTCGCACATGCAAGTGGAGCCGCGCTCAATGTCGTTATCAACAAACAAGCCTTCAACCAGCAGACGATGTTGCTCACGTACGTCGGTCTCCTCTGTGCCGCGCAAGTCGACTATTTTTTGAGAATCATGGCCTTGATTTGATCCAAGGTGACATATCCCTTCTTGTCCACATCAATTTTGCTGAAAGAAGACGCAATTCGCGGCATGCCGGCCTTAGCCTCTTCGAGTGTCAGTTTGCCATCTGCGTTTTTGTCAGCTGCGGCAAAACGCTCTTCTGCTTGCTTGATTTCATTCGCTTGGCTCGTGGTCATCGTCTGCGCCAAACTATCGGCACTTATTGAGAGGCCCATCAAGGCAACAAGGATAGCTAAAGCGAAGCGAATATTCACGAAACAACTCCTAGAAAAAGTGACAGGCTTTGACTGTAGCATTAGTTGACAAGCCTTTAATAGAAGACTTCTAACTAAATTTACACTCAAGTATATTGAGCCAGAGATGCAGGTATATTAGGCAACGAGACAAACACACGTCAAACCCTCTTTTTCAATTCTCAACGGGTGACTGATCATCATGAAAATCACAAAAATCGAACCTCTACATATTGGGCAATTCATGTTTGCCCGAATTAGTACCGATGCAGGTATCACCGGCTTTGGTGAAGCAGGCACGTGGGGGCACATCGAGGCCGCTGGGATCTGCATCAAGCGATTTGCAGAATACCTTGAAGGTAAAGATCCATTCCCAATCGAGCATCACTGGAACGTCATGCACCGCTTTAGTTATTTTCAAGGCATGGCAGAGAACGCAGCCATTTCTGCGATTGATATGGCCCTATGGGATATCAAAGGCAAAGCGCTCGGCGTACCAATCTACGAATTGCTTGGCGGTGCTGCTCGAACCAAGGCGCGTATTTACGGCCATATTTACGAAAACACCATCGAGAAAATGCTGGTCGAATGCGAAGTAAAGATGAACGCTGGCTTTAACGCTTTCGGTCACCTGAACCCATTCCTTGATGAGGGCAACGACAAGGTTTACTTCAAAACCCACATTAAGAAGATGCGTGATGCGATTGAGAATACAGAGCGCATGCGTGCTGTGGTTGGTGATCGCGTTGATCTCTTGATCGAAATTCATCGACGCTTAACACCCGCGGAGGCGATCGTCTTCGCTCGCGGCATCGAACATACACACCCTATGTTCATCGAGGATCCAATTCGCCCTGAGAGTAATGATGCAATGGCGCGCGTGGCCGAGAAAATTCATATCCCCATCGCAACAGGTGAACGCTTCTCTACGATCTATGAATTCGAAGCACTGATGGCACGAGGTGGGGTGGAATACGCACGCGTAGACTTATGTCTATGTGGTGGCATTACCGGCGCTAAAAAAGTCGCTGCGATTGCTGAAGCACATCAAGTACAAATCGTGCCGCATAACCCGCTCTCGCCGATTGGTCTTGCTGCTTGCTTGCAAGTTTCTGCCGCGATTCCAAACTTTGCTATCCAAGAATACGCGACAGGTTTTGAAGCAGGCACTTTTGAGTCACGTCCTGAGCACTTGGGCAGCAATATCGTCGACCATGTGCCGCTTCCAAAGGATGGCTTCGTTGACATTCCCACAGGTCCTGGCCTGGGAATGAATCTCCTACCGGATGCACAGAAAATCCGTCCACCACTGTTGAAGCCGATATCAATGCGTCCTCATTTTGATGGCTTTATCGTGGATCAATGATCTGAGACTAAAAAAAAATACCCGCCGAGGCGGGTGTCTTTTTATTTACGCTGGTAGAAGGAAAATCCTTCTTTCACGCGCTTGTCTGTTTTGCGAACGACTTTACCGTCGGAGTCTGTGTACTCGTAGGTATTCTGCTGATCATCGATAGAAATAACCCGAAACTGATCAGTTTTACCGACATAACTGCTTTTTTCACTCACTCCTGCAATCGAGTCACATACCGTTTGAAGCCTCGTAGGGTCATCAATCTTGACATTATTTTCCTTAATGTAATCGGGCATCATTCTCTTAGTGCGCAGAGTTTGAAATTGTAGATTTCCCTGCATGGACCAATCATAAGCGCTACGCGCAACACAAGAGACAACCGTTGAACCGGTCGTCACAAGATACTGAGTCTCTTGGTTCATCGCTCCATTAGCGATGTAGTCTTGAACAGTGATAATTTCGATTTTTATATCTTGTGAGGCTTGAGAACTTTGTATCAACCAGCGCCCCACCATCTTATTGAAGTAGGGATTGTTGTTTTGCGCCAAGCTTGGTGCCGCAATCAAAGACAACATCACGCTGATGACAACTGAGAGTACTTTCTTCATGCACGGCACCTTTGCAAAGCGGCAAATTCAAGTCTAGTTAGAGACGCAAACACCACCCGATTGTCCATAACCGGAGGGACAGCTGCCACCACCATAATAGGCATAGCAGGCATTGCTGTTAGCGACGCATACGCGACCACTCTGACCATAATTACTCGGGCAACTTTGGCCCGAAGGTACAACGAAGGCGTAGCCTGCACCGGAATTCGGCACGCAAGTCGTGCCACTCTGGCCATAATTGCTCGGACAGCTTTGACCCGAGGGCACAACAAAAGGTTGGGCGCGTGGCGCAGGGTTTTTGCACGACGCATGCGCTCCAAAAGACATCAACACTATCGCAACTGCTAGTAGAGCTTTTTTCATTTGGATTCGCCTTGATTAAAGTACAGCGCCGCTCAAGAGTTTTGACTTTAGCTCTTGATACTCTGCATCACTAATCGCACCGCTATCAAACAGTGCTTTCGCCTTTTGCAGTTTTTCGAAGATGCCATCGCCATTTGCAGAGCGGTTGTTATCGGTATTGCCCATGCTGACCACCGTTGCGCCACTCGCTGCGCGACGCTCTTCCAGATCACGAATCCGATTTTTCTCTTCCCACTCTTGCTCTTTACCTTGCGCAAAAGAATAAATCTCGGTCGCAACCGCAGTTGGTACGCCATCGATCACGATGGGACGCCCTCCAGCGTTACTAAGAAAAACAAGCTTTGAGCCTGACAATCCAGGAATCGTGTTTTCAGACAGTTGAACATCCTTTAGGTCCTTCCACTGGTAGTCCTTCATGTTGAACCCACCAAGGATTGAGCGTCGAATTTGAATCAAACGACTACTCGTGATCGCGATCAGTTCACGGCGTGAAAAGAGCGCATGCACCCGCATCTGAATTCCGGTCGCAACAACGGTTTCCCCCTTGATGAGAGCACCCTGCAACTTAGTCTGAGCTTTTTGCGCCCGGGCATCGCCTCCAGCAAAAACCATCCAACAGTAAAGCGCGAAAAACACTAACGCGCCGAGAACAGCCTCCCATCCCACCGGCACCCAAACTAAAAGAAATAAGGTCCACGAAAAAATAAAAGTAAGGATCTTGATAAGGCCGATCACGTCAATACTCCTGGGCAGATGAGTGTTAAGAGGCGCTGCGTATCGTGCAGATCGATTTACTAAAAATTTAGGAAACAATCATCACATTGGCTTGCATAGTAGCCCAGCCGTTACGGGCTTCAAAACGAATTTCCTAAGAAATACTTTTCTATTCCAAGCTGGCAGCAAGTCCGGCTGCGCGAACGACAGGATCTTGCACGGACTTCATTTCACAGAAATCACGGCATCCAGTGCTACAGCCCCCGACTCCATCACCAGCACAGGATTGACGTCCATGCTCGCGATTTGTGGGTGCTGTGCGGCCACCTCTGAGATACGACACAACACCTCAACCAACGCTTCGCGATCATATTTAGGTCCGCCGCGGAATCCATCGAGCAGAATAGAACCTTTTACCGAATCCACAAGTTTTTCGGCCGAGTATCGATCTAAAGGAGCAGAGGCCATCGCGACGTCCTTGTAGAGCTCAACCATCACTCCACCCATCCCAAACATCACCATGGGACCAAACACTGGATCACGATTAACGCCAATCAACGTCTCTACACCACGCGTCAACATCGTTGCCACGAGCACGCCATCTATTTGCGCACGTGGATATGCCGCCTGCGCTCTTTGCAATAACAGAGCAAACGCATCTCGCAGTGCCGACTCCGTTTCTATATTTAAGATGACACCCCCAATTTCCGTTTTATGGGCAATGTCGGGGGACGCAATCTTAGCCACCACGGGGTACCCGATCGACGCTGCGGCAGCCGCAGCTTGATCAGCAGATGTACATACTTCCTCGCGCGTGATACTTACGCCATGCTGTTGAAGAAAAGCTTTAGCCTGAGCCTCGCTCGCCACCGGGATAGACAACTCCTGATGTGGCATCGAAGGTAGTGCCTGCCGCAAGCCCTCACCCCTTCGACCGATTTCACGCATTGCAGCGAGTGCTGCAATCGCACGCGTCGGATCTTCAAAAACAGGGATACCTACCTGTTCGAGTGCGCGACGTACGCCTACTTCGCTCGGCATAATCACCATGATCATACGATCAGGATGTTTCTCTTTCAGAGCGATCAATGCTGCCTGTGTATTCTTGAACACTTCAGGCGCAAGCGCGTTATTAGCCAGATACAGCATCAGCGTGTCACCGGAGGTATGCCGCAAAATACAGTCACCTACCTGAACCGTTGCCGCGGGATTCGTCGCAACCTGTGCAGTCGTGTCATAGGGATTGCGACCCGTGCCATAGGGCAGAATTTCTGCAAGCTCATTTATCAGAGGTTGGGCGAACGGCACTAAAGTCAGTCCAAAGCGTTCGGCATCGTCCGCCATCAGTACGCCAATTCCGCCAGACACTGTCACGAGCGAGACGCGATCGTTCACCGAGACACCCGAAGTAACAATCAGGTATGCAATATCAATCATCTCTTCAATTGAACGCGCGCGCCAAGCGCCAGTCTCACGGAAAATTGTGTCGTAAACACGATCATCGCCCGCGAGTGATCCAGTATGCGTTGCCGCAGCGACAGAACCAACCTCAGACGCACCTACCTTCATCATCACTACCGCTTTACCTGCTTGTGATGCCTTGCGGATGGCTCGCCGTAAGAGTTCGCCGTTCTTACAGCTCTCCAAGGAAGCACAGATAACCTTTGTCTTTGGATCCTCAGCTAAGTAATCAATACAAAGCGCAACATCCACATCGGCTTCATTGCCAGTTGCAAGCGTACAGCTCATGCCGATGCCGCGCAGATCAGCCATGACATACGCGCAGGAACCAAACGCACCACTTTGGGTAACGAATGCCACCTGCCCCGCGGCAGGTGCCGCACCGCGAGCAAAGGAGCTTGAAAAGGTACAAAATACGCCATGCGCGGGATTCAAGGCGCCCAAAGAGTTAGGGCCAATCATACGCATACCAGCATCTCGCGCGATCGCTAATAAACGATCCTGTGCAACGCGCCCTTCCGCTCCAGCCTCGCCAAATCCAGAGCTCAACACCAGCAATACTTTGACGCCTTTCTTGGCGCAATCGCGCACAGCGTCCTCAACCCGCGGGGCAGGAACAATGACGACTGCTTGATCGACCGGTTCAGGAATCGCACTCACCGATGGATACGCTTGGAGACCTTGAATCTCTGGCGAGCTTGGATTGACAGGAAAAATCTTTCCCTTGAATCCGTACGTCTTTAAAAAGTGAATCGTACGTCCACTTAACTTATTACGATCGCTCGATGCGCCGATGACTGCAACCGAGACAGGATTAAAAAGAAGTTCTAAATCATGCATAGTGTTACCTGGCATCTTGGGTAATGGTCGCTAAACGCTCGCGATGATACTGTCCGTCGCCGAACTCAAAATTCGCCATGAGTAACCGCTTGTTTAAACGCGTTGCCCAAAGCTCCTCTGTCATTCCCATCCCACCGTGCGCTTGAATCACCATGTGCGCGACCCTAGGTCCGACTTCCGAAAGATAAAGCTTCAGAAGCGACAAGTCACGATCTTGTATTCCCGCGCCAGAGCGAGTAGCCTCAGCCTGTGCGGCGACAAAGGCGCGGAAGCACTCGTACCTAACGTACGCATCCGCAACATAGTGGCGTAATACTTGGAAACTTGAGAGGGTCACACCAAATTGCTTACGCTCAGATAAATAGCGTATGGTCTGCTCCAAGACCGAACCCATCGACGCGACCGCCTCCACACAAACAAATAATGTGCCAATTGCAAATGTACGATCAAGGGCCTTGCCGAGACCGTGTCCATGTGCAAGGACCTCAGCATCGGTTGCAGTCTGTCCATTGAAATTCAAACTGACGGTATACCTCCCGTCGATTCGCATTTCACGCGTCACTTGAACATGATCTGATCCAATGGGTATCAAGAACAAGACTGGGTTCGCCTCGCCCTGTGCGTTACCGTTACACGCGATTAGGTAATGCGTTGCATCCGGAACCTCCTCGAGACCCGACACTCGACCATTGAGAGACCAGTTCGCAGAGCTTGATTGCGCAGACAGACTTGTCTCCTCGTCTAACAGTTGGCAATAGGGATCTAACGATCTCCATACAGGCTGAAGTCGGACTGAACCATTAGAGATGGCTGTTAACAGCGCCTCTTTACCCGAAAACATCACGTCAGATAAAAGTACTGCTGGCAAGCCCATTCCCGAGCAGACTGGCAAAGGTAGCGCGTAGTGAGAAACGCCCTCTAACAAAGCACAAAAATCAATGGCCGTACCTCCAAGACCACCATATGCTTCAGACACTAAGCACGCCGCCCAGCCCAGCTCGAGGGCCTCACTCCACTTTGCGCGTCGGAGCTCGAGCTTCTGCCCGAGATCGGTCACACCACTCGCATGCGTGTCAGCATCCTTCGCAAACCGCATTGCGGCATCGCGAAACTCAGATTCAAAAATTGGTTTAACAATGAAAGTCATGATGCTTAATGTCCAAACAGTTCGCGAGCCACCATATTCTTTTGCACTTCGTCACTTCCACCGTAAATGGTACGTACGCGCGAATAAAAATAGTTCTGAATCCATAGTGTCGCTTGTTCATTGCCGTCAAATGTCAGATCGTCTGACAAGGGCATCCGCGCAGCAAACTCCGGGCCCACTACCTCCGCACCGATCTCAGTGATGGTCTGATATAAACGCGAGCTCGTGAGCTTCAAGACTGAAGGCTGAGTGGTAATCGGCGTCTTATTCATCACGGCCTCGATCGCCTCAAGGCCGAGCTCTCGTATGCCGCGCAGTTCCGCCTCAACGTCAAGCAACTGCGACTCCAATGCCGCGCGTCGCGCCGAATGCTTTGGCTGCGAAAATTTGTCAGTAATTAGGCGTCGTGTACGACTCAGGTACTGAAACAACGGTGCCGTATTGGCCGAATTTAAGCGCTCACGCGCTAGCAAAAACTTCCCGTACTTCCATCCACTCCCCACATCACCGATGCAGTCAACGAGTGGGACCTCTACGTTATCTAAAAACACTTCATTTACATGCAGCCAACCATCGATCGTACGAATCGGCCGTACCGTTATCCCTTTGGCCTTGATCGGTATGATCAGTAGACTGATGCCATCTTGCTTTCGTGCCTCTTCGGACGTGCGAACGAGCGTGTACATGAGGTCTGACTCTTGGGCATGCGAGGTCCAGGTCTTTTGACCATTGACGATGATTTTGTCGCCTCGAACCTCACCGCGCGTCTTCAGTGAGGCCAGATCCGAACCAGCGTTAGGCTCCGAATAACCTTGGCACCACCATTCGGAGCCATCCAAGATCCCCGGCAGATAGCGACTTTTTTGTTCGGGGCTTCCAAACTCAATTAGAACGGGCCCGATATGCCGAAGTCCGTGGTGATACTGGGCAGGACAGTCATTCTCGGCCAGAACCTCTCCGTAAATCGCCTGCTGCTTCGGATTCCAACCAGTCCCTCCCACCTCTTTGGGCCAATTGGGAGCTCCCCACCCATGTCGATGCAATATTTGTTGCCAACGACTCCATGGCTCCCGGGAAAGCTTTCGATTCTCAGCGACAAGTTGTCGAATATCTTGCGGGCAATTTTTTCGGACAAAATCTTCTACTTCTAGTCGAAACGCTTGATAGTCAATCTCGTCGCTCATTTAACGACCTTTATAAACAGGCTTACGCTTTTCTTTAAATGCCTTAAGCGCCTCGGCTGTATCTTCCGTCTTTCCAAGAGCAACGGTCATGTTTTGTTCAAATCGATAACCCTCTCGACGCGGCATGACCGCCGTGACCTGTGCGGCCTGCTTGGCGTAGCTCAGCGCGATTGGCGCCTTACTCGCGATGTCTGTTGCAATTTCCATGACATAGGGCATTAACTCATCCGGTGGCAAACTCGCTTCGATCAACCCCAAGCGATACATCTCGTCAGCAGTCACTTTCATGCCGGTGAAAAACATCCTGCGCGCCCTCGACTTACCAAAGACGCTTTGAAGCATCGCAGTCCCACCCGCGAGCCCCACATTGATTTCAGGCATAGAAAAGAATGCCGTATTGGAGGCGACCCAAATATCACAGCTGTTCATCAATCCAAATCCGGCACCCATCGCAGGGCCATTTACTGCGGCAATCACGGGCTTACTACATTCAATAATTGAATTGCTTGCCTCACGCACCAGCCGATTGTGCTTCCAATACGCTCCCGGCGTCGCCCCAAGATTTGGACGCTCATTTAAATCTGCACCAGCGCAAAATATTTTGCCCTTACCGGTGACAACTGCGCACTTGACCTCATCGTTATCGTTGAAACTATCAAATACCTGAATGAGCTCACTACGCATCTGCGCATTTTGTGCGTTATGCGGCGGTCGATTAAGCGTTACCGTCGCAATACCGTCTGCAATCACAAGTTCTAATGTTTCTAATTCCATCAATTCCTCTCAATAAAGATATCTGATTGGGATATTGCTATTCGAGCTGAATGCTCGCACCATCTGCTGTAATCAAACGCCGTAAACGAGCCTCTTCGGTATCTAAAAATTTTTGATACTCCTGTTGCTTTAGATTCGCATACGTCAACCCGGTTTTTTCGATAGCAGAGATCACAACAGGATCTCTCAACGCGAGCTCAATACCCTCGATGATGGTCTTTTGTACAGACCCCAAGGTACCGGTTGGTACAAAAAATCCAAACCAACTCCCAAACACAAGATCAATCCCAAGCTCCCTAAAAGTCGGCACCTCTAGGGCAGCAGGATGACGTTGTGCAGAAGCGATGGCAACCGCATGCAATTGCCCAGCCCGAACTCTCGGCATCGCAGACGGTCCGTCAAAAATCCCCATGATCTGCCCGCCTAGCAAGTCGTTCATTGCAGGACCTGTACCTTTATATGGGACATGCGTCATCTTGACGCCTGCCTCCATTGCGAACAACTCGGCTGCGATGTGGGGACTGGAAGCATTTCCAGATGAGCCAAAGATCAAGGCACCCGGCTTCTCTTTGCCAAGAGTAATAATGTCTTTTAAAGTTTTAACGGATAGATTCGGATTGATCACCAACATATTTGCAGAAGTGCCGAGCAAATATAAGGGAGTCAACGCTTTCGGATCGTACGGCAGTGATTTTTTAAGTACTGGATTGGATGTGTATCCATAGCTCGTTAGCAGAAGCGTGTAACCATCCGCCGAGGCACGGCTCACAAGTTGGGTCCCGATCACCGTCCCGCCGCCAGGCTTGTTATCGACGACGACGGGCTGACCCCAAATTTGTGAAAGGCGTTGCGCCAGAGCTCGACCATAGACATCCGTCACGCCACCAGGTGGGTACGGAACGACGATCGTAACTTGTTTCTCTGGATACTTTGCAAAAGATGGTGCTACACAAAATGACGCGGCTAACAACCATATGGCGAGTACGAATTTGCATTGCGTAATTTTTTTCATTGTTGCGACCCCTAACGCTCTATTGTTTACCGATATTGGCTTGCTCTATCACCTTCTTCCACTTAGCTGACTCAGACTTGATCACAGCATCCATTTGCTCTGGCGTACCCCCTTTGACAGTCAAGCCATTAGCCATCAATCGCTCACGGACAACGGGATCCGTTAACACTGCATTGAGCTCTTTGTTGAGTTTGTCGATGACAGCGCGCGGCGTGCCTGCTGGGACAGTGATATAGTTCACTGGAAACGCTTGGTAACCTTTCAACGTGTCACCGATGGTCGGTAAGTCTGCCGCGGCGGGCGTCCTCTCTACTGTGGATACGGCTAATGCTTTGATGCGTCCCGCTTTGATATGCGATTGGTACACAGACAATGAGTCGATACTCATTTGGACGCCACCTCCGAGTACCTCTGCAATCGCGGCACCAGAGCCCTTATAAGGAATGTGTACGATGTCCAGATTGGCCATACTCTTGAACAACTCGCCTGCCAGATGACTTGATGATCCAATGCCAGAGCTTGCGAAATTGATTTTTCCTGGATTCGCCTTGATATAGGCGATCAACTCTGCGACGTTATTGACCGGTAATTTATTATTGACGACAAGCACATTAGCACCGGAAATAAGTTCCACTACAGGGGTAAAGCTATTCACGGCGTCATAGGGTAGCTTCTCCATCAGGTAAGGATTTGTCATTTGCTGACCCGGTGTCGCAAATAGTAGGGTGTATCCATCCTTAGGGGCTGCAGCAACATAGGCCGCTGCTATCGTGCCACCCGCCCCGGGACGATAGTCAATGACTACAGGTTGTCCAAGTCGTTTTGCTAGCGGCTCACTGATGATGCGAGCAGTGTTATCCGCGCCACCGCCGGGAGCGAAAGGCAACACAATCTTTACGACGGCATTTGGATAGTCCTGTGCGTACGCGCTTGCGAAACAGCCGAGGGCAGCTACGAGCGTAGCAACCATAGATCTAATGCACGACATGCGTTGTCTCCTGTAATAAATTGCGTGTGTGTTGTTATGCAGTACATCATAAGCAATCTGCGGGCTCGACAACAAAGAAATTCAAGATGTGGACAACCAGTATCAACCGTAGGCTGCTGCGGCGCAGCATGAACATTAAATGACAGACTATCCCCATCTCAACGACCGTTGAGAGGTACCCCTGACCCTTCAATTGGGCACTTCATCTCCCAACTTCAACTGCATGTAAGCCAAATCAAGCCAACGGCCAAACTTGGTACCCACTTCGGGCATCAAACCTGTTTGTATAAATCCGAGCTTAGTATGCAGCGCGATCGATTTTTGATTTGCGGCCTCGATCGCTGCCACCATCACATGCTTGTTTAGTTTTCGAGCACGCTCAATCAGCTCAATCATTAACAATTGCCCGAGTCCAGCACCACGTCGATCACGTCTGACATACACAGAATGTTCGACGGTGTAGCGATATCCATCGAATGCGCGCCAATCCCCAAAGCTGGCATATCCGAACACGGCACCTGAATCATCAACGACTACCAATACCGGGTAGCCTTGGCCCTGACGATCCATTAGCCATGCTCGTCGATTCTCTTCATCAACAAGCGTGTCGTTCCAAATCGCTGTTGTATTCTGTACCGCATCGTTATAGATCAGCATGATGCCCGGCACGTCATCAATCGTTGCATCACGAATGTTCATAGCATCTCCAGTGTTGAATCACGACAAACAACCACGCAAAAGACGTCGCTCGCTTAAAAAGATATGTTAAATGCCGTGCGATGCGCAAGCGCGACAGGGTCAAATCTAAAAATATGGCGTAAAATATCGCTATGTCTCGCATGTGACGGGAGAGCACGCAAAAAAATCGGTCTTGCGTCGCCGAAGGAGCAACCGCCCCGGAAACTCTCAGGTAAAAAGAACCGCCACATATCTGACACTCTGAAGAGCTGCCAAGCTGCACTAGCTGGCACACCGAAGGAGCAAGCAGTACTCAAGACCTACTCTTGAGTCCGCGAATCTCTCAGGTCCTGCACAGAGGGGGCGCACACTTGAATCGCAAGTGCGCTCACTTTTATCGTGCATAAGGACCTCTATCATGTTTAAAAAATTTGCCGTTATTGGTGGCGGAATCACGGGCGTCACCACAGCATATGCGCTCGTCAAGCGCGGTTTTGATGTCACACTCTTTGAAAAACACCGTTATGCAGCGATGGAAACCTCGTTTGCCAATGGTGGTCAACTCTCAGCCTCCAACGCTGAGGTCTGGAATCACTGGTCGACCGTTTTAAAGGGCATCAAATGGATGTTTACGCGTAGCGCTCCGCTTCTCGTCAACCCCAAACCAAGCTGGCACAAACTGAGCTGGTTCGCTGAATTTTTATCGGCGATTCCCAGCTATAAAGCAAATACGATCAAGACCACACAACTCGCGATCGCAGCACGTGAATATCTTTTTGAATGGGCTGCACATGAGAAGATACACTTTGATCACCAAAGCAAAGGCATCTTGCACATCTACCGCGACAAGCGCGGCTTTGATCATGCCAAAAATGTCACGGAGCTGCTCAAGCAAGGTGGTCTCATGCGTCGCGCTGTCACGCCAGAAGAGATGCGTGCGATTGAACCTACTCTTGCAGGCACATATTACGGCGGCTTCTTCACAGAAGATGACTCAACCGGTGACATTCAAAAATTCACAACAGGCCTGTCAGAAACGATCGAGCGCCTAGGTGTCACTTGCAAGTATGGGCACGAAATCTCTCGCTTGACCTCGCATGGGCCAAGCACTGTGGTCAGCTCACTTACCGAAGCGGGTGAAGAAACAGAGCGCTTTGATGCCATCGTCATCTGTGGGGGTACAAATAGTCGTACCCTCGCCGCTCAGCTTGGGGATCGCATCAATGTTTACCCCGTGAAAGGCTATTCAATCACCGTTAATTTAAATGATGAACAAAGCCAAGCGAGCGCTCCACAAGTTAGCTTGCTTGATGACGAAACAAAGCTAGTGACCAGTCGTCTGGGGCAGGATCGCTTCCGTGTGGCGGGAACCGCAGAATTCAACGGTTATAACCGAGATATCCGTGCCGATCGCATCGCTCCACTCATCAAGTGGGTGAACCAATGTTTTCCGCACATTAATACACGCCACGTCATTCCTTGGGCAGGATTGCGCCCGATGTTGCCGAACATGCTACCGAAAGTTGGCCCAGGGAAGCGCACTGGCGTGTTTTACAACACGGGTCATGGTCATCTAGGTTGGACGTTGTCAGCGGTTACCGCCGAGGCGATCGCTACGAACATCATGCAAGCGCAAGGTTAACGCTCGATGCATTACTGCTGAACGATACCAGCCTTCTCAATGGTTTCCGCGTATTTTTTTCTCAGATCTCGCAGCATGACTTGCACCTCCGGGACTGTATTAATCGATACGCTGAAACCGAGCGCTTCTATTTGTTTGACGTTGGCAGGATCACGCATAATCTGCGCGACGTCCTTATTGATCTTCTCGAGAATCGCTACAGGGGTACCCTTTGGTGCGAGAAGCCCTTGCCAACTTTCAATGTTGACCTCGGGATAGCCAGACTCAGCAATTGTCGGCACCTCTGGAAATACTGGGGATCGATAGCTCGTCGTCACAGCCAAGGCTCGCAACTTGCCTGCCTTGATTTGCTCGGTCACCGCCGCCAAGGTGATGACTGTCGCGTTGACGTGACCAGCCATCGTATCAAGCGCTGCAGGAGCTCCTCCTTTGTAGGGGATATAGTTAACTTTGATTCCCGCTGCATTAGCAAAAACCTCGTGAGCAATGTGCGCAATGCCACCGCTTGTGGGTAGCGCGAGCGCGAGTTTGCCGGGGTTAGCTTTCGCAAACTCAACATACTCTTTGAGCGTCTTGGGTGCAAAATCCGGATTCGATACAAGCACTTGCGGGTTCACGACAAGTCGCATCACTCCCGTTAAGTCGTCAAACGTATACGGTGGGTTTTTTATCAGAATTGTATTGAGCACGATAGCATCGCTGTGTATGACCAACGTATAACCATCGGGCTTTGCTCTCGCGACCTGCGCTGCACCAATCGCGCCCCCAGCACCGGTTATGTTTTCGACAACAACGGTTTGACCCCACGCGCTGCTCAGCTTTTCCGCAATGAGTCTGGCAATTTTGTCGGTGCTTCCGCCCGCAGATACAGGAACGACGATCCGAACAGAGCGCTGTGGATAGCTATCGCCGGAAACCCCCTGCCCCAGCACGAAGCCATGAAAAAAACAGAGAAGTAGAGCAACTCCAAATCCTGCAAATTGCATCAAAATATGTTTACTTTTCATGGTGATCCCTCCGAATTGCACAAGCAACTCTACCACCAACGTCTAGCGTAAGCACAGATGTAGAGAGCGAATCTGGGAAACAAAAACAAAAGCCCCGCGTTGCCGCGAGGCTTCTTAAACTTGGTGGGTCGGGGGAGACTCGAACTCCCGACCAACGGATTAAAAGTCCGCTGCTCTAACCAACTGAGCTACCGACCCCAAGCCCTACATTATGACTTTTTCATTATTGACTGTCAAACCGAGGGCTCGCGAGCAAGGATCTGCTCAAACTTAGTCCCCAGCGCGAGCAGCTGATTGTCCTGACCATACGCACCGACGAACTGCACGCCAAGAGGCATGCCAGCATCGCCCTTTCCAAAAGGCAGGGTAATGCACGGGACACCAAGCGTTGTCCAAACCCGATTAAAGGTTGATAGTCCAGTGCCGGTTGATTTAAGAGGCGCTTGCCCGGGAGCACCGAGCGTCAACACCGCATCCACCCCTAACATCGCCCGGGCAAACAACTCTTTGCACTTCTTGACGTGCGAAAGTTCTTTTGCGAACTGCTCATCAGTGATCTGCAAACCCGTCTCGATGAGTTTGCGGGTGGAGGCGCCGAACTCTGAGCCCTTGGTGCGATAAACGGACTCGTAGGATCGAGCAGCGTCATACGCCATGATTAAACGATTCGACAGCCCAAGCGCCAGAAAATCTTTTGCTGGTAAATCAATATCGACAATTTCAACACCAGCGGCGTGAAGCACCTCACGGGCACGTTCCAACGCGAGCAGGGCATCTGCATCGGCCTCATGCGCCTCCGGTGAAGGATACCAAGCCACCCGCGGACGCGCAGGTGCTTGCACGACAGCCGAATCATCAATCAGTACGGACGACAGCAAACTAATATCTGCCATGGAACGCGCCATCAGACCAATCGTGTCCATTGTGACGGACAACGGCCCAACACCGTCGAGCGAGACTTTTCCATGCGACGGCTTGAACCCGACGATGCCACAAAAGGCAGCTGGACGAATCGTTGAACCACCTGTCTGTGAACCCAGCGCCATCGTTACCATATTGTCGGCAACAGCTGCGGCCGAACCGCTTGACGAGCCACCAGGAGTTCGGTCGATATGATGGGGGTTTGTGGTTGGTCCAGCGTGTTGATGCGCGAATTCGGTCGTTACCGTTTTCCCCATGATGAGAGCACCGGCAGCACGCAATTTCGCGACAGCGTATGCATCTCGGTTCGGACGATGGCCCGCAAACGCGGCTGAACCATAGGTCGTTGGCATATCTTCTGTGTCGAAGATATCTTTCACGCCAATCGTCACGCCCGCCAGGGGCAAATGAGAGATGTCGGCTGGCAAAGCGGCAAGCTGATTTCGGACCTGCTGCGGGTCGTGCCACGACCACGCTTGCACCAACGGCTCACGAGCAGCAATTCGAGCGAGTTGCTCTTCTAAAATCTGTGAAGGAGACCGTACTGTCACTTATCGCGCCCGCGAGATACGCACCTCAGCACCGCGACGCTTGACTTCCAATCCCTCAGACGGAAGGATGCGCAAGCCCTCCAGGCCTTTAATGTAGCTCGACCCCTGCATCTGCATAACGCGAATTTTGTTACGCATCACAACTGGGTTGTGCACCGGCATACCAAACATCCAGACCTCGTCCAGAATGCGTGCCGAGTTAAATTCACCGGTATGGTTTGCAGTCGGGCCTAAGCACAGCATGTGCCCTTCACGACCAAACACAGGTAGTGCATCCAGTTCACAGGAGACAGTCCAAGTCGTACCGCCTTCATAGCGCCAACCGGTGTTCAAGTCCCACCATGCATCACCCTGGGGCAAGTAGACTTGAATTTCCTTGCCTGGCTTCGTGGCTGGCGCAACCAACAAGGCTGGTCCAAGCATGTATTGCGTATCCCAGCGTTGCGCCTCGGCATCTGTCGGAAACGACAACGCCATTGATCGCTGCACCGGCAAACCGGTACGCGCAGCATCTTCAATTGCACCCAGCACATAAGGGATTAAACGATAGCGCCATTGCAACCAAGACTGAACATGTGCACGCGTTGTTTCGTCAAAAGCTGTGGGTAATAAATCTGGGTGCGCCTGGAATGCGAAGTTTGCGGAGAATACGGCCATCCCGAGCCAGCGCAGATATAACTCTGGTGTCATCTCAGCTGTAGGCATCCCCGCATTGCCAAGGGCATGCATCTGGACTGGAACACCGCTTGCACCGATCGACAGCGCTGTGCGCAAGGTGTGCTGCAAACCACCCCAAGTATTAGGTACACGCGGTGCAGTCTGCCATAACAAGCGCTGCGCACCCGCAAACAAATCAGAACTAAACACGACGCCTTCTGGCGGCACTTTGTGGCCGGCAGCTGCGTCAAACAACGCGCGACGCGCGAGCGCAGGGTAAAGCGACCGCAACATAGCGCCGCTCTCACCACCACGCGCCACGACATGATCCGGGATGTCGAACTGCACATCACAGGCTGTCGCACCGACACCCTCTTCTGCCAGATGACGATGACGTTCAGACCACGTCTTCATCGCGTCGCGATGCGTTAAGTCAATCAGACCGAAGGGTTTACCGCCTGTTGCCGCAACACCCTCAAATACGTGCGCCGCGCCGCTTTCGCCAACAAGTAGCCAGCCACGATCTTCGAGCTCTGCGAAGATCGTGGACTCGACCAGCGCAGCAGGAATAGTATGCATGCACAAATGCGTGGCATGCTTTCCGAATTGATTCAACAACTGTTTCGGGCTCGGGAAACGCTCTGCGTCCCATTCGGGAAGGAGCTTGGAGTCTTGATAAGTCCATGCGGCGGGCGGCAACAACAACACGCCATCAACCGCGAGGCTTAACCGACGAAACTCGGCAATGAGTTCGGCCGTCTGGGATGCGTTATGGCTGTCATGCTGCTCGACCCAAACGCCCATCGACCAGAGGACTGGCTGACCCGCGCGGCCTGTGAGCTGCGTGTATTGGTTCAGTATCTCGGCAGGCTCGCCAGCAAAAATAAAGATATCGAGTGTCTCATCTTCAATGGCGATCAGGTACTCAGAGACAGACTCTGCCCCAAGGTCGTGCTCTACACGACCAAGCGTGTTGACATAAACGCCCCAACCATTAGGACTCCAGGCCAGTGGCAACGCACGATGATCAGGCGCATCCGAAATGATGGTCTCACCTCGACGATCTAAATCGCCAAAGGTTTCGCCCAACCCAAAAATCTTTTCGCTTCGCTTGAGGTCAAAACCCAAAGACCATAGCTCGTCCGAACGAGCGATACCCGACTCAGAAAGCGCCAACACAGTTTTGCCTAGACGCTGCAGGGTCAATTTAAATGGGTTGACCGAAATATCAAGGCTCACATCACCCTGCACGAGTCGCCAACCCTTTTGTGACCCTTTCAGAGGCTCCATGATGGCTTCGCCAATCGCTTCTGGGCGAGCGAGCAGGACTTCTGCATGCACGCGCGCTCGAGCGCCCGGCAGAATATCTGCGGCGACAGCTTCGGGGCGACCACAGCGAATCCGAAACACGCCGGGTGCATGCGGTTCAACTACGAATCTCATCCCCGCACCTGCGTCGAATACAAGCTTGGTAGGCAGAGTATCGACTAATTTGAGTGAATCTAGGTGCATGTTCAGCGCGTGGGTATAAAAGCGGCCAAAGGCGCTATTTTGACGGATTTAAGTATTTTAATAAACTCAGCCCGTAATCTGCCGGCTTGCGTTCACGTTTTTCTGGGGCGTTTCGGCAATTTACAGTGCGATTTCAGCAAAAAATTGACCAAAAACAGTCGGTTTTTCGTTGAAATTCACTTAAATCTGACTAATTTTGTCAATTATATCGGTTTCTAAGGGTAAGGGTTCACGGTTTAGCGCCGCAGCGACCAAGTCTCCCGCCAAACTAGACCAAGTTAAGCCACGAGACGCAAAGCCCGCCAACGCCCATAAACTCCGGTCTTCATCAACGGCACCAATGGCGGGCAGTCGTCCTGGCAGCACCGCACGCCACCCAGCCCAGCCACTCGTCGCCATACAATCCAAATCCGTATCCACTAATTGCGTACCGAGCAAGCCATTGGCTCGTTGCAAATTCTCCCTCGCACCACTTGCTGTGACAAATACTTTCTCAGCGCCATGTAAATAGCTGCTGCCCGTTACACACTGCCCCCCAACGGCCGGCAGAACATACCCATCACCGGAAACAATACAGCGTGGCCCACCCGAAATAGCGCCCTCGGGTATGTGAGTAATCTCGCCACCCAGTTGATGCATCGTACGCAACCGCGCATGATCTGACAGCAAACCACTTGAACTCAAAATGTCTTGTGTCGCACCCGCCGCAGCGATAATGACCACCGGCGCCTCGTCTAATACCTGACCAACACCATCAAGCACCTGCCATACCGCGCCGCGACGATTTACGCGGTGCACGCGCGCGACACGACGAGAAATCTCGGCTCGGCTCAGCAATGCATGAATAAATGCTTCGGGCTGAACGCGTACAGCCATTGGAAAATAAATACCGCCGCGGTTTAGTGTCAGCCCTGCGATCGCACTAGCCTGCGTGGCATCCACAAAGCGCGCCCATTCGGATGGTAAACGTAATCCCGACACCACACTCTCCAAATCCACGACTCGTCCAGACGTACGCGATAACTGCAGAGCACCACATTGATCAAACACCTCAGTACTTAAATGTCCCCAGCGGTGATGCGCCCGCAGAGTTCCAGCGCGAGACAGGCGCGCACGAATGTCATCATCGCGAGTGAGCATGGGCGTAAGCGCCGCCGCAAGATGTCCTTTATGCGGGCTTTGGGAGGCCGAGGATCCCTCAAGAACTCGTACGGTCCAGCCACGCAAGGCAAGCGCGAACGCAACGCCCGCGCCCGCGAACCCGCCACCGACTACGACCGCGTCTCGAGGGTTTTGGCTGGAGACCGACAAGGAAGACTGCGCCCGTGGATCCACACGCGACCAAATTCCATCGCGCAGCGCACTTTGCTTCCACAACGTTGAATCTCGAGCGTTCAAAGTGTCTGCCGCTTGACCAACAGACGGCCAGGGCATGAGTAGTTTGCCGCCAGGCATCAATAGTTTTGACGCTATCGCAACGATTGCGTCGACCTCTGCAGCAGGAACGGTACGTAAAGATGGGGGCAACACCACCGCATCCGCACGCACCGATAAACGCCCTAACAAGGTGGCTTCGTGACCAACAGCCAGTGTGAGCGTTACCTGCATTCCAGCGAAATCAAACCGATGTATACCCAGGAGATCCAACGGCCACACGTCCACTAATTGGTCTACGTATGAGCCTAACTCTGGCGAACATGTTTGTAACAACCGAGCACGCAATGTACGCGAATCAACGAGCCGGGGAACCACCCCGACAACGTGAAGACGGGAGCAGCGCTTCGGAGCGCGACGCCAGGCATCCCAAAGATGCAAAAATAAATGACCATCTCCAAAGGACGCGTCAACGATGGTGTATTCGTCACGCGCCGCCCACACGTGCGGCACACTTAGTTCAAAAAAGAGCGGTGCAAAGGAAATCATTCCGGACGCAGAGCACGACGCAAAATTTTTCCAACATTACTTTTAGGTAACTCCGAACGAAACTCAACGGTTCGCGGACACTTGTAACGACTCAACTCACGTCTGCACCAATCTTGCACTGCCTCTTCGGTCAGTTGCGGATCCGCTCGCACCACGAACAGCTTCACCGCCTCACCAGACGCCTCATCGGACATACCAATCGCCGCACACTCCAATACGCCGGGATGGCCAGACACGACTGCTTCCACCTCGCTGGGATACACATTGAAGCCTGACACAACGATCAAGTCCTTCTTTCGATCAACTAAAAAAACATATCCATGCGTATCCATATAACCGATGTCGCCGGTACGAAAAAAACCATCAGATGTCATCGCTGCACGAGTGTCCTGTGGCGCATTCCAATATCCCGTCATCACCTGCAGTCCGCGCACAGCAATCTCGCCACGCTCACCTGCCGCGAGCGGACGCCCTTGCTCATCAAGAATCTGCACCTCTGTGGACGGCAGGGGTAAACCGATGCTCCCCGAGTACGCGGTGGCATTCGTTGGGTTTGCTGTCACAACCGGCGATGTCTCCGACAGGCCATACCCTTCGATTAAAGGACGTCCGGTCACATTAACCCAACGCTGCGCAACCGCTTGCTGAATTGCCATGCCACCACCGAAAGCTAGGCGCAAAGGCCGAAAATCTAACGCCGCGAATTGTGGTTCATTCAAGAGAGCATTAAACAGAGTATTCACTCCAGGGAACACGTGAGGAGGATCTTTCCGCCACGCGTGAAGTAGCGATGCGCGATCGCGCGGATTAATCACGAGGACGCTTTTCATCCCAGCGTGCAGTGCATAGAACCCACAGACAGTCATTGCAAACACGTGATAAAGCGGTAAAGCGGTCAGCATCGTGAGCGGCTTGGGTAATAGGTCACCGAGTGCTGGTTGCGCGACTGCTTGAACTTGTAAAACGTTTGCCACCAAATTGCGATGTGACAGCATCGCCCCACGAGGCACACCTGTTGTGCCGCCTGTGTATTGCAGCGCTGCCAAGTCGTCCATGGCGATATTGGGTGCCTGCCAGGGCAAGTCACGCCCCAACCGCAACACAAACCGCCAGGGCCAGGCCCCCACCATCGGCTTTTTTGGACCGAGTTTTTTCAAGTGCCGTGCACCAAAATTAATGACGGCTGATTTCAACGCCCCCAACATGTCACCTGGAGAAACGATGACTCGGTGCCGCAAGGCATCACACTCCGTCAATTGCTCGAGCGTATCTGCCACGCTCTCAAACACCACGATGACACTCGCACCGCTGTCACGTAACTGGACGCCAAGCTCCCGAGGCGTGCAAAGCGGATTAATATTGACCACAACGCATCCGGCCTTCAGGACTCCTAGCAAAGCAACAGGGTATGCCAAAACGTTGGGCAACATCAGTGCCACACGAGCCCCCGCCTCCAACCTGAGAGACTGCAACCACTTGGCAAAAGAGGCAGACTCTGCAGCAAGCTTTGCATACGTGAGCTGCGCCCCAAAAGACTGCATCGCCACACGCGATCCGTACCTCTGACAAGCCTTCTCAAGCAAATCAACCAGAGAGGCGTAGCCATCCGTTGAAATCGTCGACGGAACGCCCTCGGGGTAACTGTTAATCCATGTTGGTTTCATGGTCTTTCATCAACTCAAAAGTGTGGGGTTTAGAACGTCATTTTCATCGATAATACTGGGAGACATTGTTCCCAAAAGTGATTTGTATGAAACTTCTTGAGCCCTTTTTGCGCTGGCAGTCTGAAATCCAGGCCATCCGACGCGATATTCACGCCCACCCAGAACTTTGTTATGAGGAAAAACGGACTGCCGATGTTGTAGCCGAATCCTTACAAAAATGGGGCATTCCCGTTCACCGCGGCTTGGGCGGGACCGGAGTAGTGGGCATCATCACGGGCCGTACTGCAGGAACACGGGCAATTGGATTGCGCGCCGATATCGACGCACTGCCTATGCAGGAGCTCAATACGTTTGATCACGCGAGCCGCCACCCTGGCAAGATGCACGGCTGCGGGCACGACGGTCACACCGCGATGCTGCTCAACGCGGCACGCTACCTTGCTGAAAACAAGAACTTCGACGGTACGGTTTACGCTATTTTTCAGCCTGCCGAAGAAGGCGGTGCCGGCGCCAAGCGCATGATGGACGATGGCTTGTTTAGCAATTTTCCCATGCAGGCGGTTTTTGGGATGCACAACTGGCCCGGCTTGCCTGTCGGGCAATTCGGGGTGACGGCTGGCCCAATCATGGGCTCCAGCAACCGCTTTTCAATCAAAGTCCGCGGTAAGGGTGGCCACGCCGCGATGCCGCATCTGGGAATAGATCCCGTCATGACAGCCGTCCAAATTGCGCAGTCGCTGCAAACTGTCATCACGCGCAATCGACACCCACTTGAGGCTGCGGTGCTGAGTATTACGCAGATTCACGCCGGCAGCGCCGATAACGTCATACCCACCGACGCAGTCATGGCCGGAACGGTACGGACATTCACCCTTGAGACGCTAGATCTCATCGAAAACCGCATGCGCGAGGTCGCTCAGCACACGGCAGCCGCGATGGGTGCAGAAGTTGATTTTTCATTTACTCGGGTTTATCCACCTACCATCAATCATCCCGCCGAGACCGCATTTTGCGTGGAAGTCATGCGTGAAATCGTTGGTACGGAGCGAGTGAACGACCACGTGGTGCCCACCATGGGTGCCGAAGACTTCGCTTTCATGTTGCAGGAAGTGCCCGGCTGCTACGTCTGGATCGGCAACGGTATGGGAGAGCATCGAGAGGCTGGTCATGGCCTCGGACCGTGCATGCTGCATAACGGTTCCTATGACTTCAATGACGACTTACTGCCGTTAGGTGCGACTTACTGGGTGAAACTGGTCGAGGCCTGGTTTAAGCGATCAGCCGAATAACAGAGTAGTATCTCGGTCAATTAAGAAAAGTAGGTCACTTTCGCATGTCTCAACCCGCTCTCACGAGCGCCTCTCCTTGGCGCGACAAACTCAATGGCATGCTTTTTGTCGGGCTTCTCGCAGGGGCAGTCGTTCAGCTTGCGGGCATTCCCTTTATCAAAACGCTAGGATTCAGCCCACTAGTCGTTGGGATTGTCTGTGGCATGCTCTACGGCAATTTCTTGCGCGGAACGATGCCTGCGGAATGGGGCGCTGGTGTCCACTTTACGGCACGCAGACTGTTGCGTGTTGCCGTGGCGTTTTATGGTCTAAACATCAGCATCCAACAAATTATCGAGGTCGGATTGCCCGGTCTAGTTGTGTCGGTTGGCATCGTTGTGGGCATCCTTGGTTTAGGCACACTGATTGGCACCCGGGTATTGAAACTTGATCGCGATACAGCGATGCTGACCGCATCAGGCAGCGCCGTGTGCGGCGCCGCCGCCGTCTTGGCTTTTGAATCGACGCTCAAATCAGCTCCCCACAAAAGTGCGGTTGCTGTTGCAACGGTGGTGCTGTTTGGGACAATATCCATGTTCTTATACCCGCTGCTGTATCAAGCGGGTTGGATCGACATGGACACGCGGGCATTCGGGATTTTCCTCGGGGGCGCAGTGCACGAGGTCGCGCAAGTTGTTGCTTCCGCCAGCAATATTGACCCTGCAACAACAGAAATTGCGACGATCGTCAAAATGACCCGTGTAGCGTTGTTGATCCCGATTTTGCTATTGGTTGGTTTTTGGCTGCAGCGTACAGCCATCGCCGCGGCCGCTCCGGGTGCAAAAAAACCTAGCCTGCCCATCCCTTGGTTCGCGATCGGGTTCCTGGTGCTCGCCCTCATTCACTCCGCGGGCGTCATCCCACAAAACGTTCTCCAGATACTGCGCACTCTGGATATCTTTGTCTTGACCATGGCAATGACTGCGTTGGGGATCGAGACAAGATTTGCGCAAATGCGTCAAGCGGGTCCTCGCGTCATGGCTCTTGGCGCGATCTTGTTTATACTGCTCGCAGGCGGCGGCTATGCATTGGTCAAAATTGTGACCTAAGCTTGCATGGTTTGAGCCACAAGCAGTTATTGACCCTCTCGTTGGCACGGGCTCCCCATGACGCAAACCACGACCGACACGCCCGTCACCGCTCGGAGACTTGATCCCGAGGATGCACAGCTTGCGCTCGCTAAAGTGCAAGAGCTGTTGCAACGCCATGAACTGGTCGAGAACCTCGTTCACCGTCAAGAAGAAAACGATCAGCGTGCCGATCTAGTTGAAGGCTTGCTACAGCGCCAACACGACGCAGAGATCACAGCTTTAGTTAACGATCTGCACCCGGCAGATATTGCCTTTATCTTAAGCTCAGTCCCGAAGCCAGAGCGCCAAATGATCTGGCGTTTAGTGGGCGCACAGCACGACGCGGATGTATTGCTTGAGGTTGACGACTGGGTCCGTGAATCGCTAATTGAAGCCATGGATCGTAAAGATCTGGTGGCTGCCACAGGCAGCATGGACGCCGACGAGCTGGCAGATCTCGCACCAGACCTACCAGCTGACGTGGTGGCAGAGGTCCAGAAAGGCCTGACAATTGAAGAGCGGGCACGTTTGATCGAAGCCATGGGCTACCCAGAGGATAGCGTGGGTGGCATCATGGACTTCGAAATGGTGCGTGTGCGCGAAGACGTTACTCTGGAAGTCGTGTTGCGCTACCTGAGACGATTGCCCGAACTGCCCGACCATACAGATCAAATTTTCGTCGTCAATCGTTCTGACAAACTGCTAGGCACACTCACCTTATCCGCTCTATTAGTGAACGAGCCAGAGGTAGATGTGAGTCAAGTAATGAGCACGGAATATCTCTCACTCAGTCCACTCGACTCTGATTCTGACGCCGCAGGTGCGTTCGAGCGATATGACCTGGTCTCGGCACCCGTTGTGGACGATCTGGGCCGACTAGTTGGTCGGGTGACGATTGCCGAGGTTGTGGATGTGATCCGAGAGGACTCGGATGAACAGGCACTGTCTCGGGCTGGTATGCAAGAGGAAGATATTTTTGCGCCCGTCACCATGGCCCTGCGCAACCGCGCACCTTGGCTCATCCTGAACTTATGTACAGCCGCGACAGCCTCTTTTGTTGC
>JACCDX010589219.1_pt1 | contig 40861 bp, 35 predicted proteins | sample 7449681 | NCBI WGS metagenome assembly JACCDX01 (sample SAMN15323450, study PRJNA562643) | freshwater metagenome | isolation source: river surface water | place: USA:Blue River Watershed | collected 2017-08-18
ATTTTTTATTTTTTATTTTTTATTTTTTATTTTTTATTTTTTATTTATATAGTGATTATTTATAGTGTTTATTTTTGTTTATTTTTTTCGGAAAATAAAATAGATATACATCAAAAATGAAAATTGGTATTAATGGTTTTGGACGGATTGGTAAATCCATTTTTCTTCAATTACTATTTGATATTTGTTATGATTTTGAAATAAGCGCTATTAATGCCATTCATTTGACTATTGAACAAATTGAAAATTATTTAAAGTATGACTCAATTCATCATTATAATAAAGATTTTAAAATATCTATTTGTAATGATAAATCATATTTTATTATATCATATAAAAATAAAACCCATAAAGTAAAATTATGGTCTACAAAAGATAGTAATATAATTGATTGGAATGTTGATATATTATTTGAAGCTTCTGGTGCATTTTTAACAAAAACGGATTGTTTAAAACATAAGAATGCTAAAAAAGTGATTATTACAGCTCCTGCAAAAGATGATACACTTACTTTTATTTATGGAGTAAATCATGAAAAATATGAAGAAACGGAAGATATTATTTCGTGTGCTTCTTGTACTACAACTTGTATTTCACCATTTTTAAAATTTATGGATTCTAATTATACAATTGATAATGCTTCTTTTACAACAATTCACGCTTCCACTTCTTCACAATATGTTCTTGACACACCTATACTTAGCAAAAAATCATGCCGTTCATCTCGTTCCATATTTAATAATCTTATTCCGGCAACAACTGGAGCATCATCAGCAATTAAAGCTGTATTACCTAAATTAGAAGGTAAAATACATGGATTGGCTGTTCGTGTTCCAACAAATAATGTAAGTTTAGTAGATTTAACAATTGAATGTGAAAAAGAGTTTACTATAGAAGAAGTATGTAGTAAAATTAATGAAATGAATTCAATAATAATGAAAGTTGAAAAATCTGAGTTAGTAAGCAATGATTTTCAAACATGTACATATTGTACTATTGTAGATAAACCATCAATGATGCAATTAGATAAAAATAAATGTAAAGTATTAATATGGTATGATAATGAGTGGTCATATTCAACGCAATGTATAAATATGGCAAAATATATTTTTGAAAAAGAGTTTAAAAAATATGAAAATAATCAATATCATTTTATTAATGATTATGTATCATTTAAAGGGAAAAATGTATTAATGAGAATGGATTATAATGTACCATTAAATAAAGATGGAAGTATAAGTGATGATTTTAGAATTATTTCAACATTAGAAAGTATAAATCGTGTATTAAAAGATAAACCAAATCGTATTATATTAGCAACGCATTTAGGTCGACCTAATCCAAATAAAAGTATGAAAGAAAACAAAAATTATTCAACTCAACTTTTAATAAAAAAAATAAGTGAATTATTAAATCAAAAAATATTTTTTTTAAAAAATGGTCTTTCCTTAAAAACATTAAATGATATTAAAACAATTGAGAATAATAATTATTTATATTCATTATATGAAATAGATGAACATTTATCACCGTGTGTATTTAATAATGATGACCCTAAAATATTTTTATTAGAAAATCTTCGTTTTCATAGCGATGAAACAAATTTTGAAAATACAAATTTTAATAAAGAAAGTTCAGAAGCATATATCGTTTGGAACCAATTAGGAAATATTTTTGTAAATTGTGCATTTGGTTGTTCACATCGTAATCATTTATCTATGTATGGTTTTGAACCTTCTTCGGGACCTATTTATTATGATTTTTTAATGGAAAGCGAAATGAAAGCATTAGATGAAATAACAATAAATCATGACCACAAACGTATTTTAACAATTTTAGGTGGAGCAAAGATTGATGATAAATTACCGTTATGTAATGCTTTATTATCAAAAGTCAATCATATTTATTTAGGCGGTGGAATTATAAATTCATATATTTATAATACGGAACATAAAGCATTTATTGAAACACAAGAATTAAATAAAAAAACATTTTTAATGAATGATGGTTATGGAAATACTTCTTTACAAGAAAGTAGTGGAAAATATTTACATGGATATAATTATTTAAATAATCAGTATTATTATGATATTGGTATAAATTCTTTAAATCAATTATATGAATTAATTGATAAAAATGATATTATTTTTTGGAATGGTACAATGGGTGTTGTTGAAAACGAATTATATAAATCTGGTTCTGAAAAATTGTTAGATTATTTATTAAATTCTCAAAAACGAATTATTATTGGTGGTGGTGATACTGCATCTTTTGTTAATAATTATATTAAAAAAAATGTAGATGAGAAAGATATGCGTTTAGAAAATGTACATATTTGTACAGGTGGCGGTGCTTCCATTGAATACATAATTAAAGGTAAATTACGGATTTAATAGTAGTGTCTCAGCAATCATTCCACAAGCTAAATATGGATCTATATTTGCTGCAGGACGACGATCTTCAAAATAACCACATTTATTTTCAAAAGTAGTATTTGGAATACGTATTGATGTATTTCGTGTACCAACTCCATATGTAAATTGATTGATATTCCCCGTTTCGTGATGTCCAGTTAAACGAAGTTCATTATCATTACCATATACTTTTAAGTGTTCATGATGTTTTTCTTTAAGTAAATCCATATATTTATATATTACTTCTAATCCATTTTCATTACGACTTTCTTTAGTAGAAATATTAATATGAGAACCACTCCCATTCCAGCATTCTTCAAATTCTGGAGCTCTTAATGGTTTTGGATGAAAAGTTACATCATAATTATCCATTTCAGCAATACGTTTTAGTATATATCGTGATACCCATAAATCATGAGCACCTTTAATTCCAACACATGGACCAACCTGATATTCCCATTGATTAGGTGCTACTTCGGCATTTATACCTGAAATCGGAATATTCATTTCTAAACAAATTTGCATATGTTGTAGAGCTATTTTTCTTTGTACATAATACATATTATTTCCACCAACGCCACAATAATATGGTCCTTGAATATATTTATTATTATTTCTAGCATTATATGGAATAAAATCAACAGGATATTTGGTACTTGGTTCAACAAAAAAATATTCTTGTTCAATACCAAACCAAATTTCATTTTTTGTAACATTTTCATTATCAAACATTTTTTTAGCATATTGGTAATTAGAACCATTTACAGAATTTCCATTTTTATCAACAGATTCACATAAAAATAAATAAAAACTATAATAATTTATTTCTTTTTCATTACTTTTAAGTAGCGGATTATTATATACTGCTACTGGTTTTAAAATAACTTCTGAATCTTCTGTAGTAGCTTGATTACATGACGAACCATCATAATTCCAAATAAACATTTTATTTGTTAAAAATAATTCACGATGTAAATACCCATCTTCTGGAATATTTATTACACGAATTTTAGAGCGTAATTCACCAAAACCATCCAACCAAACATATTCAATAATTGCTTTAGTAAATCTCATTATAACAATAAGAAACCTACAGTTTCTTATGAAGTTCCTTTTATATCAATTGGGAATCTAGCTTCCCAATGGCCCTACTTTTTTTTGAATTTGTTATAAAAATATGAATTTGTTAAAAAAATATGAATTTGTTAAAAAAATATTAAATATATTATTTTAATGAATTAGTTACCCGAACATTGTTTCAATAAAAATTTATAAATATATGTTTATAAGAATTAAATTATTATTTTTAATATACAATTTGAAACAATGTTCGGGTAACAAATTATATAATTATAATTATATAATTTGTTTAAAAATAATATAAAAAAAAGTTCATAAAAGAGGATGGTTATTGGAATATTTAATCTTAACTTAATCACAAAGTGATTAATAAGCTAGTGAACCTAATGTTATCAATTTTTATTTTTACCAATATAATAACCAAAATACATTCCTACTGCAAAAAAAAGAATATCATTACAAAATTCGCAATTAGGTTCTCTACCATAATTATATGTATTAAACCGTTTAAAATCAATTGTATATGGTATGCGTTTACTATGAGAAATTTGCTTACCAAAAATAAACCACGATTGGTCTAATTTTATTAAATTTTTAGGAATAAGTTTATAAATTTTACTCATTTATAAGAAACTTACTAATTCTTTTTTTATTAAGAAAAGTTCTCTTTATATTAAATAAAATATACTATTTTTAACTATTTTTTACATTACTAATTTATAAGAAATAGCTAATCCAACTTCTGGGTCATTTCTTATAACTTTAATAACTTGCCCTTTTTTCATGGAATAATATTTAGATACAGGATCTAAAACACTCATTTTAGGTAATTTATTTATAGTTGTTTGATATTTATCTAATACTTCAGCTTCTTCTTCAGATGTTAAAATGATAAATTTCGGTTGAAATACATGTTTCATAATATTAAATGTCATTTTTTGTTGTTCAAAAAATTCTACATTTTTATAAAGAGGTTTACTCTTTTCTTTTAATATACTTGTGCTTTCTTTATCCTTTAATAATATAATAATACCCATATTATCATCATTATATTGATTTATAATTTTTTGAACCACACTTTTCATATCATTCTTACCAAAAGCCTTATCAACATGGAAATATACATAATATTTCTTTTCTTTATCTTCATTTTCTATATATAAATCAATATTTTTTTGGTCATATTGAATTGAAAATTGTTCAAAAGTAATAGCTATCATATTTGTTGGAATAACATATCCACGGTCACTAATCATTTCAAGTACGGTTTGGCGAACTTTATATAAATTTTTTTTTTCTTGAAAGTTCATTTTAATACTTTATACTATATTATAATATAATATCTTTTCTTTTTATATTACTTATTTTATTTTTAATTATAAAATAATCCTTTTTTTCTTTTTTTTAATAAAATAATAAATAAAGAAAATACAAGATAATTTCTTTCCGTTTGTTTTAAAGAAAAATAATTCGTGAATAATATAGAAATAAAATGAGTCATCAAAATATTATAGTATATGGTGATTTTACACTTGATTTAAAAAAATATCCACGAATAGGAAGTGTAAAAGAAAAAACAGATATTATTATAATAACATTTTTAATGCACGAAGATTATTTAACAAAATGTGCAAAATCATTAGATGATTCTATTAAATATTTTAATGGTTGTAAAGAATATTTTTATACATATCATACTCCAGATAATATTATAAAAAGATATAGTGCTAAAGAAATTATTCAATTACATAATATGATAACAAATCATCCATTACGAAATTCAATTGATTATTATCATTTTATGAAAAATTTTCAATATGTTGACCAATGTTATATATCTTATTTAAGATGTAAAGATTTTTATATGAACCTTTTTAAATCAATTAAAAATGCGAAAGATGCTCATTTTGAACGAAGAGATTATTTTTATAAAATAATTCCACCTATGGAAATATATGGATTTATGAAAAATAATATAGTTGGTCAAATCTATAGTGCATATGAGTTAATGGAATTATTTACTTTTACACATTATTTAAAAAATCATAAAATAATTAAAGAATTACCCATACCATCTTTTGTACCTAAAATAAATGAAGAAGAAAATAATAAATATATGAAAAAACTTTATGAAATACCTAAAGAAAATAATATGATACAAAATATAAATAATATAGAAAAAAGAAAAATAAATAAAAATTCAATTAGAAAAATATTAAAAAAAACAGAAATAGAAAAAAATGAAATAGAAGATTGTAATATTATAGAAGATTGTAATATTATAGAAGATTGTAATATTATAGAAAATAGTTTAAAAGAATTAACTTTTGAAAAATTTAATAAACATCATTATCATACAAAAAATGATTTTGAAAGTAAAATCCGCATTACGAATACTTCATTATGGGATTCAAATCAATCATCTATTTTAAATTAATTTTTATTTAAATAATTCATTTTTATAATATAATATATAAAAAAAAATATATTATAAAAATATAGATATTCAAAAAATTATAAATGTCAAGTACAGATCTCCTTAATGGACCCATTGAAGATATTCCTACATGGAACGTCAAAAATAACCCAACTGTTGAAAATTTAAATTCAACTGCTCAAATTACAAATATTACTCCTTTATTTTATTCCATTTTACAAAACCAACAATTCTTAGATGTCATTCTTCGTCTTAAAAATATGGCTCGCAATTATTACAACCAATCCCGTAAAAACTTTTGCTCTACTGTAAATCTTTCTTCCGTAAATGGATTTGACCAAGAACGCATTACAATCTATCTTCCTACCGCTGGTGGTTTATTAACAACTGACCCTTCATATGTTACATATGATTACACTCATCGCACTCTTTTAATGCGCATTCTTCCCGATGGTGTTTTACCCACTAAATGGAGTGATACTATTAATCGCACTACCGGTGTTGTTGAATCTGCTTCAGTTCCTGTAAATATGCTTACCAATAATGAAAAAATTATATATATGTATATTAAAAATGCTGACTTTTTCACTCGCGTTTTACAACTTTTCAAAAACTCTTTCCAATATTATAATGACCAAAAGTTCCAATGCTATAAACTTGTTTTCCCTAGTGACTTTTATGAAGGTACTGAAGCTGAACGCACTTTTGTTATTACTACTGAATATTTACGTAATATTTACCGTAATTTCTTAGCTAATCCTCGTTATATTCCTTATCAATCATTACCTGCTCCTATTTGTGTAACTGCTCCTGCTCCTTGTGCTGCATGGAATCCTGAAACTCAACCCATATAAATAAGGAACCAAAGGGTTCCCTGCTATAGGAGAACCTCATGCTTTAAAATATAAACTTTTTAACAAATTATAATTTGTTAAAAAATATTAAATATTAATTTATAAAAAAAATATATAATGTAAATAGTAAATATATCAAATGAGAGGAAAGAAAAATATAAAATTTAATTTTCAAAAGATAATAAAAATATTTTTAGTAGTACTTATTTCACTTTATATTTTATATAAATGTTTATATTATTCTTTTGAAAAATATATATATTATTTATTAAATGAAGTTTATAATGAAGTTATTAAAAATAATAATCAAAATAATTATATTAAACAAAAATTATTTTTATATGATACAATTCAAAATGTTCCTTTTTATCATAAATATTTTAAAAATAAAAAATTAGAAAATGTTAATCATATTTCATTAAAAGATTTTCCAATATTTAAAAAAGATGATTTGCGAAAATTAGCAGAAACATATCAAATAATAAACAAAAATAGTAAATTATTATATGAAAGTAAAAAGTTTACATCAACAAATTGGACAGAAAATAACCAAGGAATAAAAATAAAAAAACAAGATATGAATATATTTCAATCATTTTATTATTTATATCAATTAATATGGAATAATTATGCATTAGCTAATTGTACTGGTGGAACATCTGGAAATTATTTTTATCAATATATGGATTTAGAGGATATTAAATCAGGAGTTTATACATTTATGAAATGTTGGACAAATATGGGTTGGACAATAAAAGATAAATTTTATTTATATTATTTTCATGCTTCAAATAATTCAAATATTACACAAAATTATAATTTTAATTATTTTGAATCAAATTCGGCAAAATTAGATAATAATGGTGATATTACAGAACAAAGTATTATTGATTTTGTAAAGGATATTAATAGATTTAAACCTGAATTAATAGTATCTTATCCAAATATTATTTTTCGTATTTGTCAAAAAATATATATTCATAAAAATGATCCAAAATATCAATTACACTTTATTCCAAAATATATGGATTTAAGTGCTGATATGTTATATACTTGTCAATACAATTTTATTAAAAGCGTTTTTACAAATTGTGATATACGTTTATCATATGGAACTATTGAATTTGGTCAAATTGCTCAACAAATTCCAAATAAAATGTTTGATTATATTGTATTTGATGATGTTGCGTATGTTGAAAATTCAAATAATAACCAACTTATTATTACAAATTTTAAATATCGTACATTACCTATAATTAGATATCAAATTGATGATTATGGTAAAGTATATTATGAAAATAATAAAATTATTATTAAAAACTTAATTGGAAAAAATAATAAATATAATATTAATTATATTGAATTAGACCAATATATTAATAATTGTAAATTTCATGGTATAAATAATGTACGATTTGACAAAAATAATAATATATATATTACAATAATTGATAATACATACAAAAATGAAATATATCAATATATGTCTAAATATAATTCTAATTTTAAATTACATATAATAGAGTGTATTGAAGATTGTTTTACATATGACTCATATGATAAAAAAGTTACTTCTATTATTGATTATAAATAATATTTATAAAAAAAATAAAAATAAGTTTATAAATATAATAAAATATATAATATTTATTTTAGATAATAAAAAAAATTTATAAAAATGGGAATTTACACCAGTGACATTGTTTATGGAATCAAAATTGAACAAAAAAATAATGACGACTCCTCTTTCAGAGTCGCTGCTACTTTACGAACCGAAGGTTCCAGTAAAGTTGACGAAAATTGCGATTTAAAAAATGAGTTTATTATACTTTATGAAAAGTATAATAATAATAAAAAAGAATTTTCTAAAGAAGAAAAGTTAGAAGCACTTTCTTTTTATGAATCTCTTGAAAATAAAAATAAAATAAGATTTTTTATATATACTGAATGTTGTACATCTTATGATGTAGATGATGTACCTTTTATGATATGGACACGTGTTGATACAGACGATTTTTTAGATTTAATTAAATAAAACTTTTTTATTTTTTTCTTTTTTTCTAAAAATACTATTTTTTCTAAAATTTCCCTAAATTGCGTAATGAAAAAAGTTACAAAAAAAGTGCCAACTATAAAAAGGATTTTTAAAATTGTAAAAAAATAAAAGTTTTAGCCGAAATAAAAACATTACTTTTTTCATTACGCAATTTAGGGAAATTTTAGAAAAAATAGTATTTTTAGAAAAAAAGAAAAAAATAGAAAAGTTTTTAAGTTTAATATAAAGAAAATATTATATATAAATAAAGTAATTTAAAATGTCAAAATTAAATGTTTGTGAAAAAGGTTCTTTTTATATTTGTCATAGATGTTTATCATTTAAATGCAATTCAAAAAATGATATGACTAGACATTATGAAAGAATTAATATTTGTACACCAAGTATAATAACAATTGATGATATAATTGAAGATAATGATTATTTTTATAATAAATCAATATCATATAGATATGTAACTGAAATGAATATAAAATATTTAGAAGACCAAATTATTTATATAATTATTAAAAATTTTAATAAAGAATATAATATTATTACATTTGATTCATTAAATTCGTTTATTTTTGATGAAAAAATAAAATTAATAAAAAATGATAATAATGTAAACAAATATTATATAAAATTAATAAAAAAAAATAATAATAATAATACAAATCAAGAAAATCATGAATGTAAAAAATTTATATGTAAAAATTGTTTTTCAGAATTTAGTAGTATATATAAATTAAATGATCATAAAAAAAATATAAATATTTGTAATAAAAAAAAAGAATTAAACCTTCTTAAAGAAGAACATGATGAATTAGAAACATTTTCTAAATATGAATTAATTAAAAAATATAATAAAGAGAATTTTAATAATATAACACAAACAAATATTTCAACTCAAAACAATATTCAAAATATTCAAAATCAAAATAATATTCAAACTCAAAATAATATACAAAATATAAATAATCAAAAAAATGATAATAATTTTTATTTAAATACACGAGATTTTTTAAACGAAAAGTATGATTATTCTCACTTAAATATACATAATTTAAACGACAAGTTTTTTGAATATTCAAATTTTTTACAAAATTTACTTAAAAATGAAGCAAATCAAAATTTATATTTTACAAATAATGGTTATGGAATTTATTATGGAGATAATGTATTAAATAAAACACAAACTGAAATGATTGTTTCTTTTATTATATCTAAATTAAAAAGTACTTTAGAATCAATTATTAATGATTTTGATGAAACAAAACAAAATCAAAAACGCCACTTAAAAAAATATTATAATAAATTGGATGGTCAATATAAAATAAATTCATATTTTCAAAATTATGATTTTAATGATAAATATTTTTATAATACAGAAATAAAACATAGAATTCGTGATAAATTTATTCGTGAAACAGTACGCGTTTATAATGTTTATTTAGATGATACTAAAACAAAATTTTTAGAAGCAGAATTAAGTAAACAAAATATTCATCATAATAAAATGAAAATAGAAGGTTATTTAACCCAAAAAGAATTAAATCAAGATTTTTTATAATTCTTAATAATAAATTAAATAATTGGTCTTAAAGAACTTTTTAATAATATAAATATATTATTAAAATTATAAAATGGGTAATTTTTTATCAAACCTTTCATATAAACATATTATATATGTAATTGTATCTATTATTGCTGTTTATGGTATTTATTATTGGTATCAAAATTATGGGAAATCCATGATTGAAAGTAGAAAGCAAAAAGTAATTGAAGATAATACAGAGGAAATAAGTAACCAATTAAAAATAGAGCATATGAATCAAGTACGTGAAGAATCAAATACTCGTATTAAAAATAATGATGCGGAAAAGCTTTATAATACATCATTATATCCTTTTTTTGATATAAATGTTGGAGACCAAACATTAGGTCGCGTGCATTTTGAACTTTTTGATGAAATTGTTCCACGAACTTGTATGAATTTCCGTACATTATGTATGAAATCCGTTACAGGAAAAGGTGAACCCGATTATAAAGGAGTTCCTTTCCATCGCATTATTAAAAACTTTATGGTGCAATGTGGTGATACAACAAATGGTGATGGAACCGGTGGAATGTCTATATATGGACGCAACTTTGAAGATGAAAATTTTGAATTAACACATAATCAAGAAGGATTATTATGTATGGCAAATGCGGGACCAAATACAAATGGCTCACAATTCTTTATAACAACAAAAGCACCATTAAAACATTTGAATGGAAAACATGTTGTTTTTGGAATAGTTGCAAAAGGATATGAAATTATTAAAAAGATAGAAAAACTTAAAACGAATCACGATGATAGTCCACTTGTTCCAGTATATGTAAGCAATTGTGGTTTAGAAGAACTAAATGAATAAAAAATAATATTTTTTTTATAAAAAAAAATTTTAAAAAATAAATAAAAAATGATTTTTATTTTTAAATATAAAAATAAAAAAGATAATGAATAAAAAAAAATATATATTGATTTATCAATCATATAGAATGTATATTGATTTATCAATCATATAAAATGTATATTAATTTATCAAATATTCCAAATTGGGGTTTAAATAACTCAGATTTTTTAAAAACAATATATGAAGATTGTTTTAATGAAATTAAAGATGAAAATAATAAATTATATTATATACCATTTTTAAATCAATATGATCATTCATATGATTTTTCTCAATTATTTCAAAAAAATAATTGTTATATAAATATTGATTTTTATTTTTTAATATATCGTGATATATTACAATTTTTAGATTATATTGGATTTAATATACCATTTTATAAATTAATTGAACCAAAAGATTATGAATATTTAGTAGATATACTTAAACAAAATGAAGAATTATATAATCACATAAAAGAAAATATAAAAGGAGTTCAACATTATGCTTTTCACATAAAGGAATTTAATCATAATATATATTTATTTGATTATGATTTTAAAAATTATAATAGTGATAAATATACAAATAATTTAGACTTTTATATTAAAGAAAGTATTGAATACGATGATTATGAATGGATACTTTGGTTTATAATAAATGTAAATAATCTTCGTGATTATGAAGATTTATTATTTGAATTTGATTATACGAATGTTTCTATAAAAACATTTGATTTATTATATAATATAAATAATGAATTTTATTCAAATATTTGTACATATATTGTTAAATATCGTAAAAGTGAATTATTTTTAAAATACATAAATGAAATAAAAAAGAATTATGATAATGAAAAATTATTAAAATATGCATTTCAAAGAGAATATAATGAAAATGTAATTATTCATAAGGAATTTGTAAAATTAATGTTAAATAATGGATATAATTTCAAATTTATCTATGAATATTCAAAAAATACATATTATTCTAATAACCCGTTATTAATGAATTATATGTATGAAAATTATAAAGAATTAATTGATAAAAATATAATTGATATATGTCACACATTACATAATATATCATTAAATGATAATATATGTACTTTAAAAGAGAAGATTGAAATATTAGATTTTTTTATAAAAAATTATGAAATTGTAATTAAAATGGATGATTTTATTCATTATATTTTTCCAATAAATAATAAAAATGATAATTTAGAAAAAAATGAATTTGATTTAAAATTTATACTTATTTTAATTGAACACACTGGAAATATCAATAATATATATTCATATATGATTTATTTATATTTTAATTATAAAGCTGGAATAGAAGCATATATAGAAAATGCAAGAATAAAAAATAATTATGAAATATCTACATTTAAAAACGACGACTTCTTAAAAGGTGCTGCTACTTTACAAACCGAAAGTTCCAGTAAAGTTGATATTTCTAAGTTTAAAAATACTTTTAAATATGTTTTATTATTTAAAAATGTTGATTATATTGATTTTTATATTATAAATAAGGTTTATATGAATGACACATTTAATACAAATCAATATTTAAAATATGTTTTATATGATGTAAATCTTTTTAAATTGATTTATAAAAATAAGATTGGAAATATTGATTTAAATGACTATTTATTTCTTTCTGCATATGAAAATCATAATATACAAATTATATTATTTATGTTACAAGAAAGATATATACCAACAGAACGTGTTAAAATATTAATTAAAGAAGATTATCAACAATCAGTTGAAATAAATAATGTTGAAAAAAGAAAAAATATAGATGTAAATAAATATTTTACAAATATTGAATTTGAATATAAAGAAAAAATTTATCACATAATTTGTACCTAATTTGTTAAAAAATAATAATTTGTTAAAAAGGACCCTTAGCTTCTCAATTTATAATAAAGGTTTTTTTATATAAATAATTATATATTAGTATTATAATATAAATATTTTATAAATTATTCTTATTTATGGATAATCAAAAAAATAGTTTTAAAAAAGTTTCATTTATATCTAAATCGTTAAGTTATAGTAAGGAAGAAATAAAAGGAGTATTACATGAAGTTATTTATTTTAATTTTTATAATCCTTTAGATTTTTCAAATAACGATTATAAATATAATTGTTATTATATACATTATGAAGATTATGAAAATAAAGTAAATAGATTTGATAATTATGTTTATATTAAAACCAAATATGGGTATATAAAATATAAAATACAAAAACGAAAAAGAGTAATCATTGATTTTTATTATAAAAGTAATTTAAGTGAAGAAGACTTAATAGATTGTTGTAAATTAATTGAATTACATGTTACTGGTTATGAACATTTTGAATTTTGTGATACTAAAATATTTTCAAATTCTATTGAATTAATTTAATTTTTTTATTTATAATATTTTTATATTTTTACATACTTCTAATCATCACATCATAAAAATCATATTTAATAAGTCCTGATTCAATATCAATATCTGTATAAATGATATTTGAAGACTTCTCCTTTGGAGTCACTGTTACTTTCTGCTCATTCACGTATGAATAAGCCAAAAAAGTTGAACAATTTTTAGACCAAATATATATTTTATCGTTTTTAATTTCATTCTTTCCCACGTTTGTATCAACGTGAATTGGAAGAATAATAGATTGAGAACGAATATAATTAAGTATAGTATAAAACATCTTAACTTAATAAAATAGAAGCAAAAGTAAATTTTATATAAATAATTATAAGTATCTTCTTATATTAAATAAATAGTAAATTTTTTTATAAAATATATACATGTAAATAAAATCAATCATAATGTAAATAAAATCAATCATAATGTAAATAAAATCAATCATAATGTAAATAATATAAAAATATATACGTAAACAAAATAATAAAAAATATATAAAATATATAAAATATATAAAAATATAAAAAAATATAAAAAAATATAATAATTATTCATTTTTATGATAAAAAATATAAAAATAAATTATAGAATATATTTATTTTTAAATAAAAATGGAAGGTTCACAACAATTAGTAGAAATCGTTAAACAAGGTGTTCAACAAATTATGCCCGTTCCTATTCCTGAATCAGGAATTTCCGATGTACCTGAATACATTCAACCACACGGTGATTTAATGCACGCTGTTTATAAACCAAATGAACATAATCGTAAAAATGATAATATGCAATATTGCAATTTTATTCCTCCTGCACCTCGCGATCCTTTAGTAAATGTTCCATATTTAGGACCTAGTTGTCCTTATAATCCTGATTCTAAAAATAAACCAGAAGGTTGTTTTTTAGTAAAAAATCATGTTCAAGGAACAACTGGGTTTGTTTGCAAAGATGCAGGTGGTACCAAAAATGCAAATTTTGTAAGAGGTAACCAATTTGGAGTTGATTATGATATGGATGTTGATGGATTATCTAAATCAAAGAAAGTTGAATATACTATTGAAAATCCCGTTCAACTTCCTATTCAAATGCGTAATCCTTTAGTAAAATATGATAAATCAACATTTTACCCTACTTATTTACAAAGTTATAATTCATTAGATACATATCCTCACGCATCTAATTATGATACTTATGCAGATGAAGGAAATATTGCTAAAGGTATTCCAACTTATAAATATCCTTATAAAGTGATTAATCCCATGAAAAATCAAAAAGATGTTATATCATTAAGAGATAATGAAACATATTTAAATCAAAATGATAAAAATAATGGAGTAGTACAAGAAGGAGATGCAACCATAGAATTAAATCAAGTTGAAAAGTTTAGTGGTTTAAATATTGATACTAAATATATGAGTGTATCACAAAAATATGCGAGTGTTATAATTATTTTTACAATTTTAATTTTAATTTTAATTTTAATGTTTATTTTTTGTAAAAAGATTGAAGTAGGGTGTTTACTGAAAGAATTTTCTAAATTTGTAAAAAAAATGATGTAAAAATAAAAAAATTTATTTATAAAAAAGTATAAAAAAATGATTTTTTATTATGTAATCATCTTTTTATAATCAATCTATAAAATAAATTATATAAAATGGTAAACATTCATTCTTCATGGACACCACTTTTCAAAAAAAATGGTTTACTTATTCAAACTATTGAAAAAAAAATTCAAGAAATAAGTATTGGTTCTATTTATCCGCCTCAAGAACAACGTTATCGTGTTTTTGAAAAAGATGTAAGTAAAATCAAAATTGTCTTAATTGGTCAAGACCCTTATCACGGAAAAAACCAAGCCAATGGTCTTTCATTTGCTGTTTCTGAAAATATTAAAATACCACCTTCTTTACTCAATATTTATAAAGAGCTTCAATTAAACTTTCCAGAACGTAATTATAAATTTACACACGGAAATATTAGTAGATGGTTTAATGAAGAGCATATTTTTTTGCTAAATGCTTCACTTTCAGTAGAAGAAGGCAAAGCAGGAAGTCATCTTAAATATTGGGAACCTTTTACAAATGAAGTTATTCAATATATTGCCGAAAAAAATAAAGATTGTCTATTTCTATTACTTGGTAATTATGCAATTGCTAAATCAGAATTTATTGAAGATAAAACACGAATTTTAAGCACAAGTCATCCAAGTCCACTTGGAGCACATAAAGGTTTTCTAGGAAGTTATATTTTTATGAAATGTGAAGAAAAACTAGGAGTTCAAATTAATTGGGCTATTTAATTTTATCAATATTATAATAAAAAGTTTTTTAACTTTTCTAAAAAATATATTTGATAAAAAAATAATTCTTATTTATTTTCTTATTATAAATTATATTTATCATTTATAATATGTGCGAAGTAATTAAAAATAATATTGAGTATAAAAGAATATTATTTAAAGAATATATGATACAAAAGAAATTAGATTATAAAATAAAAACAACAAAGTTACCTAAATATGTACCATTAAAATTTAATTAAATCTAAATATTTCTTTCTTGAGGTGTTTTATAAGGAATTCCAAGAATTTCAAATAAATGAGCTTCACTTTTAAGAAAAATCTTTTCTTTAGTATCCACTTTTACTAATCCATATTCACTTAAACTCATATCTTTTTCTAACGCTTTATTTCGTACTTCAATATTAAAATGTTGCGACCCAGTAAAATAAATTACTCCAGCATAATAAGATATATAATCAATTACTCTTATATCAATACGACGAGCTTTGTTTTTAGGTCCTAATTTACAAAAACCCATATATTTTTTATCACCTTTTTCAGTTAAATGATCAATTAAAAATCCTGTGTTACTCATTACTTTAACAATTTTTGATAAATATTTTTGTTTTGAAATTTGTTCCATATGTTTTGGATGTGATACTAAAATATCAATATCACCAGATGATACTAAACCGCGTCTATATGAACCACAAATTTCAAATATTAGATCTTTATCAACAGCTTTAATATGTGTTTCAATACTATTTTTTAATTCATCCATTTCAGCTCTTGGAATTCGTTCTTTTAAATCTTCATAATATTTAAGACCTAAATCAATATGATGTGTGCTACTTACTTTTCCATCTTTGATAGCATTTTTTAGTTCTTCTACAGTTTTAATACCTTTATTATACCATTCTTCTGCGCGTGTATCACCAACACCAGTAATAGATTTTAATACATCCATACTTTCAAACTTTTCGTTTTTATTTTGAAGTTCAGCAAGTACTCCGTTTTTAAGAATTTCATCAATTCGTTCAGCAATACCTTTACCAACACCTTTAATATCATTCATTGCTTGTGCACCACATTTAATTTCGGTATTATAAGCTTTAATTGCTGAAATTGAAGTAGTTAAGGCTTTGCATTTAAATTTAAGAGATGGGTCTTTTTTATAAAATACGAATAAAGCTTCAAGGTTTGAAATAATCTGTTCATTTACCATTTTTAATATAAAGCTATAATAAAATTTTTTATACTTTTTAATATTTTTATTTATAATTCTTTTATATTCTTCTTTTTACTTATTTTACTTTTTAAATCATTTTTTGTTATTTGTTAATAAATAAATATTTTTTAACAAATTATTTATTATAATAAACGTCAAAAAATCTTATAATTATTCTTCATAAAAAATAATAGATATGATATAAAGAATAAAATCATAAAAATGGATGAAAATATAGATAATATTGCTCAAACATTTTTTCTCTTATTAATTGTATGTTCATTTATAAGTGATACACATTATGTTATTAAAGAACGTAATCCAAAATTGGATTATATATATGACTGTATTGAAGGATTATTTATTTATAGTTTTACAGAAAATAAAAATAAAAGATTATTATTTGAAAAAGAAGAAACAAATGAATTAAAAGAAAGTAAAATTGAAGAAAGCAAAATTGAAGAAAGTGAATTAAAAAAAAGTAAAATTGAAGAAAGTGAATTAAAAGAAAGCAAAATTGAAGAAAGTGAATTAAAAAAAAGTAAAATTGAAGAAAGTGAATTAAAAGAAAGCAAAATTGAAGAAAGCAAAATTGAAGAAAGTGAATTAAAAAAAAGTAAAATTGAAGAAAGTGAATTAAAAATAAAGGAAGTTAAAACTGAAAATGAAGAAAGTGAATTAAAAATAAAGGAAGTTAAAACTGAAAATGAAGAAAGTGAATTAAAAATATTAGAAATGAAAAAAGTTAAAATTAAAAAAAATGAAGTTAAAGAAGAAAATGAAAAAAATATTCAAAAAGAAAAAATAATAAAAAAGAAAAAAAAGAAAGATGATAACTTGAATAAAAAGTTAAATAAAAATAAAAATATAACTCATAAATAGTAATATTTTTAATAAAAAAATGGATGAAAATATATCAATATCTTGGATTGATTATATAAAAAAAAAATATAATATTCCATATTTAGAACATATTATTTATTTATTATTATTAAGTTTAATATGTAGTATTATTATATATTTATCATTAAATTTTCCAATATTTCATAGTACATTGATTATATTTATAGTATTAAGTATTGCTATTTTTATTATTAATAATTATTATAAAAACATATATCAAGATAAAGTTGATACAATTAAAATAAAAATGGAAAAAATTAATAAATTAGTAGAAACATTAAATAATAGTTAGTAAATATATATATTTTTATACGGAAATTTTGGATGATTGTTGGTTCATATAAATAAAATAAGCTAATGTAATAATAAATAGAATGATTAAAAAAATATAAAGATATTTAATTATTTTTTTATTCATTTCTGATTGATAATTTGAATTTTTAATACGTTGGTTCATATAATTAATATTTTGTTCTATTTTATCATTTTTTTCATTTATTATTTTTTCTTCAAATTCTTGATAATCTTGTAATTTTTGTAAACTATTATCAAATTCTTTTTGTATAGTTTCATATTGTTGATTTGTTAAATCACCAAAATAAGTAGCTCTTTTATTTTGAGAAGTTGGTGATATATTTATAATTGTAAAAGTTGTACCACCACCATTTATTATACTATTTATCCAAGAACTACTTTCAACTTTATTTACTTTTTGTAATTCTTCAAATGATATAGCAAATGCTTTTCCAGCATTAGGGTTATTTAATGAACTATTATTAAAATAAACAATATAATCTGGATAATTATTTAAAGTATAACTTGCTTTAACAATTTCTAATACTTCATCTATATTATTAAAAATTTTTGAAATACCACCAATTCTTGTAAAATGAGTATAATCTGTACTATTATTTTCAAATGGAATTTTATTAGCTCCTGTTGTTATATCCCATATATTTTCATAAGTTTCACTTTGATTTACTACATGTTCCATTGTATCTTGAACATATTTTAAAGCTTCTTGAAAAGATATTTTTGATTTAAATTTTTTCTCATATTCCATCATATATTGTAAAGCTTTTTTTTTATTTAATTCTTCTTGGTCAGAAGTAATAATATCATGAAAACTTTCCATATTTTTTTCTAATTTTTTGTTTGTTTTTAAATTGTATTCATTTATATCATTTATTATATTTGGAATAAAATAAGAAGAATAATCGCATTTTTGTTGTAATATACTTGAATCAAATACTTTATCTAAATCAATATTATCTTCATCTTTTAATGAAAATAATGTACATTGAGATTCATATTTATTTTCTTTTTGATTTGTTTCAGATACAGGACATGTTAATTTAAAGTCTAATTTTTCAATATTATCTTTATTTAAAGATATATCTATATCTTTTTCAATATTTTGAACATCACATGTATATTTTACATTTAATTTATAATTTTTAGTACAATTTGGTAAATTATTTTTTAATATTTTTTTTATATTATCTTTTGGCATAATATTACAATTTTCATTTGTACTATCACAATCTTCTTTAAAACTATCTTCATATGGTAAATTTATAATTTTCATATCTCCACATTTTAAATCAATTTGAATTGATTTCTTTTTAATAGGTGTCTCAACTTTTGGTTTAAAATGAATATAATCATAAATAATTTCATTATTATTTAATTTACGAGCAAAATCAATACAACTATTTATATTTTCGCTATATTTTTTATCAGTTGCTGTTAAAAAACGGTGCATTGTATCTGAATTTTTTAAACATCCTACATAAATTTTATTTGGAATACAATAATGAGTTTCATCATTTTCATTAAAAGCACAATATTCATCATTTTTACAATCATTATCTTTTTTGCATTTATTTAATTTTTTTATAAAATTTGTTTCTTCATTATTTATTTTTTCTTTAATATCTTTTTGAATATTTTCTTCTTTTTCTAATATTTTATTATTCATATGATTTTTATAATAATATATAATAATATACTATTATACATAAATAAAATAATTTATAAAAAATAATTTATCAATATAATATTTTTATAATCTCATTGTTTTAACAAACTCTTTTGATTGTTCATCTGAATCAACATAGTTTATTTTAAATTTATCACCTTTTGGTTCAGGATATAATTGTAAATTTGGAGCATTATTATCATTATAAACATAAGCATTATTTTTTGTATTTGGAATAGGTGGTTTATATGTACCTTTCTTCATTAATGAATAGATATCATCTTCTTCAGCAATTTCTAAAGATTTCTTTTTTTTACATAATTCTTTCATATAAAGTGATTGAGGTAATTTATTTAAAATTACTTTTTCACTTTCAAATCTTCCATAACGTATTAAATGAATAATCTTACTAATACCATCTTTTACATACATAATATTAAATAAATACATTACATAAAATATATAACTTAATATTACAAAGATAATTAATATTTGATACATATTTTGGCTCATTTTAACTTTTAAATATGTTATAATACCTAATAAAATAATAACAAATATAAAAAGAAATATAGAATAAATGTAATTATAAATTAATGAAGTATTTTGTTGAAGTTCATATATTGAATTATTTTTTGAAATAATTTGTTTTTTAGAATTTTCTAATTCATTTAATCCATTATTCATAATAGCATCATTTATATTTGAAATAATTTGAACTGAAGTATTATCATCATAATGTTCAATATTTAACTTTTTTTCAGGATGTAATAAGTCAAAAAAAGTTTCTAAAGTTAGATTTTCATTTTCATTTTCATTTTCATTTTGTAAATTCATTTTTTTAATATATTAATATATCTATATATTTATATGATTTTATTTTTCATTTACTCTTCTTTTTTATTTATTAAATTTTAATAAAATTATTATTATTATCTTTTATATATTTCCCATTTTCTTTATAATCTATGTAATATTTACAAGGAATTGTACTATTCATATATTTTTTTTCTAACGGCATTCCATTATGATTTGCTCCTATATATTCACATTCATAATAAGTTGCATCTTTTGGATTAATTGGTCCTATTTTTCCAATAACATCTGTTATACCATCTTTAGTAACTCTATAATCAGGTATATCTAAATCAATATCTTTATATTTATTTTCATTTATTTTTTGTTTAGAAATATGGTCACCTTTAAGCCATATATCATAATTACTATTTGTATTTTGTAATAATTTATTATAATTATTTTGTAATAATGAAGCATTTGTTCCATTTGAAGATGAAATATTACCAATCATTATGTTTGATTCTTCTTCTTGTAAAAAATCGCAATTTAGTTCATTACCAATAGGTTCTTGATTATTATTTTTTAATATATTATTTGCTGTATTTCTTGAAGCACGATTTAAATAAGAATTATAATCATACATATAATATAAATAATAAATAAAAAGCATGGCTAGAAGAATAATACTTACAATCATTATACTTAATATATAAATTGAATCAAAAAGGCGAAGACGATATAATAATACAATAATTAAAATAACAAAAAAAGCAAGTAAAATTATTTTTAAAGAAGTGTTTTGCATTTCTTGTTTATAATATGCATTGATGTTTTCTTGAATTAATTTTTCATTTGTAACTATTTTTGTATCATATACATTTTTAGTATCATATAAATCATTTATTAATTTATCATATTTTAAAGATAATTGTTGTGATGGCATAACTTTTTTTATTTCTGACATTATAATATTTTAAATATATACTATATTTAAAAAATATTTTAAAAAATATTTAAAAAAATAATAAATTTATATTTTAATTCTTATATTTTGTAAATTGATTAAATAATATTTATCTAATATTAGTCCCTTTTGATTTATAGGTATAAATAACTAATGTTAAAACAATAATAAAAATGATAAAAGCAATTAATGTATAAAACATTTTACGAGCAAAAATATTTCTTTCTTGAGCAATTTCTAACATTCTACTTCTTGTTAATACAATACGATTTTTATCTTCTAATTCTAAAGTTTGTTCTTTAATACGGTTTTCTTTTGTTTTTAAAGCATCAAATGATGATGACATTTTATAATTATATTTTCTATAATATATTTATATATTTTATTCTATTTTTATTTTCAATTTATTTTATTTTTATTTTCAATTTATTTTATTCTATTTTTATATATTTATAATTTATATTATCTTAAATACGCTGTTTATAATAAATATAATATGAAATAATGGATAAAATTAAAATAAATATAAGAGTAATTAATAACATTAATGTTTTATAATATGTTTCATTTCGTTCTTGTATATTGTCAAACATATGTATAAATGTTCTATAATGATCATTATTTTCTTTTATTTTATTTAAATTTTCTTCTTTTAATTTTATTTTTTCTATAATTGTATCATTCCATTCTTTTAAACTTTGTAATTTTTTATTTATTTTATTATAATCATCTTCTGTAAAATGCTCAACTTTTTCTTTTTTATCTTCTATTAAAGATACATTTTTATATGGTATTAATAAATTACTTTCGTTAAAAAACATTTTAAATATATTTACTAATTATTGCTAATATAAATTATTCTAAAGTAAATTATTCTAAAGTAAATCTTTTTGAAACTTCAATATTTTTATCATTTTCACTTTCATCATTTTCACTTTCACTTTCACTTAATGATGAAAGTGATTTATCTGATTCATCGTCACTATTTTTACTTTTTTTCTTCTTTTTTAATTTCTTTATTGTATGTTCATATTTTTTTAATTTTTTACTTAGATCATCAATTTGGTCTTTTTGAGCTTTTGATTGTTCAATAATTGCTATTTTACCTTTTTTCCTACTAATTACTTTATTTCCTGTTGCTAAATCAATGGCTACACTTGAAGCTTTCGTAATTCCACTTGTTATTATACTTACCGATTCAACACACGAATGAACATCACTTAATGTTTCATTCATGCTTTTATCAAATGCTCGTTTAAAATGTTCTTCTTTTTCATTTTCATAACTTTTTAAAAATTTACCTATTTTATTTGATACTGTAGCAAATCCAATAATTGCTAATCCTGTAAATAATCCATTCGCGATTAAATGTAATGTTCCACTCATTTTTACTTTTTATTATAAATATTTACTTCTTATAAATTATAATTTTTATAACATTTTTTAACTTATCTTTTATATTAAAAATAATTAATAATTAAAATAATTTTATTTTAATTATTTATAAAAAAAATATTTTTATTGTTTTTTTATTATTTTTTATTATTTTTTATTGTTTTTTATTTTTTAAGCATTATTTTTAGGTTTACGACCGCGCTTTACTTGTTTCTTTTCTTGAACAATATTATCTAAATCCTCAATTTTAACATCATCTTCTTTTGTTTCTTCTTCAACTTCTTTTGCTTTAGCTTGTGCTTCCATTTCTGCTTCTACTTCTGCTTCAGCAAGCGCAATTAGACGCGCCTTTCTAAATTCTTCTACTCTTCGTCTTTCTTCCTCTTCATCATCTTGAATTCTTTTCAGAATTTTTTCAGCCTCTTCTTTTGAAACATTCGGATTATGTTTAATATTTTCTTCAATATCATGTTGGATCATATTTCTCATTAATGATGCCAGAGCAAGTAATACTGGATGGTCAGGAGGAATATCAATATCTTCATCATCCATTTCATTATGTTCTTCTGGTTCAGGTTCTGGTTCAGGAATACCAAGAGCTTCTCTTCGTGCTCGTTCTTCTTCTTCCATTTCACGGCGAGCAAGCATTGAAGCAAGTAGTGCTGCAGCAACATGATGAGGGGGAGGAGGTGGAGGGCGTCTTGAAGCAATCAGTGCAAAAGGATTTCCTTTAAAACCTGGTGGTAGTCCTTCAAATTTAACCGTAGGAATATTCTTTGTTGTAGTAATCGTTGTCGTAGTTGTTCTATTACCATTTTCATCTTCAAATGTTTCAATACTCTTTACTGGAGGTACTTCTTTTGTTGGTAACGCATATGTATGAGGACCAATTTCTTTCATATCAAGATATTGAAGATCTCTGATTTGGTTCATATCTCTACTGAAAATCGCTTTAAGTACTGGATTTTCATCAATATTATCCATTCCGGGAATTTTAAGATTACGCAGTTGTTCCATACTGGTAATATTATATTCATTATTTTTTGTTGTTACTTGTGTATTATTATTATCATCTCCTTTAATTCCCTTAAGAGTTGGCATTCCAACTGCTGTACCAAAACTCTTTAGTTTAGGTGGTGTTTTCATTGAACCATCTGGATTACGATATTTCTTATTAAACTCTTCAGTATCAATTAGCTCTTCATCTTCAAAATTCATATCTTCTTCATCCAGTTCATCAAGTTCACTTTGAGAAAGTGGTACAAGTCCAATTTCATCATCACTTTCGTTACCTTCTTCAATAAGGTCATCTTCAAGAATTTCACCATTTTCAATTCGTTTAGCTCGTTCTTCAGCTTCTTTCTTCTTCTTCTCTTCTTCAATCTTCATCTTTGATTTAATACCCTTTACTTCCGTTGTTGTTACATTTTGTTTACCATATGTCTTCTCCATATATTGTCTAAACTCATGTTTTGTAGGAATTTTAGGACTATTATATGTTTCAAGGAACCAATTCTTAAACTCTTCATATAGTTCACTCAGTGTTACAACATCTTCTGGTACCTTGGTTTCAACAATCACATTTACAATAAACCCTGAATACATATCAAACATCAATTTCATTTCTTCAGTGAATTTCTTCACCTCTTCTGGTACAACAAGACTTGCACCATTGCTTTCACGATAACGCTTGTAATATACATCAATAAGATATGACATAAAGAGCTCTTTCCATAGTTGGATCTTTTCTGAAATCTTATTATCAATTGGGAATTCATTCGGATTTTCCGGATTAGGATTGTCAGTGAATTTTGATGTAAATTCCACAATTTCTACACGACGCCATACACCTGTATCCTTGGGAGGAAAGTGTGGTACATCGTTACATAGTAGCGACAGTTTAAATTGAGGTTTAAACTCAATAGGGTCTTGATTAAGACCACGCGCATAAATCTTATCACCACCAGTGAACTCTTTCATTAGACCAGCATTTACACGCTCACCTTCAGAAGGTTCTACAAAATAACCAATACGCTTACCTTTCGCTTTTACAAGCTCAGGAGTACATTGATTTGATGCAGCGCGTTTACCTGTAAGAAGTGTAATCGGGAATTTAATTGTATAATCACCAAAACCTGCTGTGAAAAGCTCTTCTAACTTGGACTTACCGTTTGAATTATGAGTTACAAAGAACCCATCCATAATATATCTGTGATTATCATCAAGTTCAAAACCATAATAATGGTTATCTTCAACTTTTTCAATTTCAAAGCTATAGCAAGAAGCATCTTTGTTTTTAGTTCTTTCGTGTGACTTCTTTCTTTCAAGTTTAACAGGAATTTCTTCAATTCCTGAACCATAAATGATTACATTGTAATAAGTTCCAACTTTATTATTACAAGATTTATTAACCATACGTTTAGTACAAGCAAATCCAAGAGATTTAGCAAGATAAACAATATCATCAATAAGTTTCTCATTTACAAGAGTAATCTCATATTGGTTACTCTTTTGTTGATAATGACCATCACTATCAATAATACCAGCAATAAGTTCAAGACGTTTATTCTTACCAGTCATCTTAAACACATCAGGAATATGTTTATTGTCTAACATATTGTTATTACGAAGTGTTTCGTAAAACTTGTTATCATAATCTTTATTATTCCAGCTCTTTGCTTTACTTGAGTAAGCATATGTTTTGGCTTTATTATTTTCTTTTTCATATACTTTAGTATTCAGATTATTCGTTTCAGCCATTTCATTAAAGTATTCAACAATTTCATCATCCATTGTTGTAATACTTGATTGTTTTGATGTACCATCACCAAGCCAATAACCAATAACATATGGGTCGAATGGAACTTCTTTATCTTCAAATTCAACACCACATGTGTAAATAAAGTAGTTCTTTCCAAATACTGATTTTTGTTTCTTAATGTAATCGCATACTTTTACTTCAATAATATCACCTTTATGAATATATTCAGGTGTTTCTTTAGCTTTATTCCAATATTCAATACCAGCATTATAAGCTTCTTCTTGAGTTTCATAATATGTTACACCATTTTTATATTGTTTTCTTTCATCTGATTTATATGCGAAATTTATTGATTTATTGATTGGAATACCATTTTCATCTTTAATTTGATAAATCAGTTTATAGCGACGTTCTTTTTCAGATTTTACAAGTGAACCAATAGTTGTTGCCTTTAGACAAAGAACGTGTTCACCATTTACAATAAACTCATCACCTTTAATTGGTTTAATCTTATACATATCACTAAATCCACGTTTAAGTTCAATTACATTACGAGGTTTTGAGTTATCACCCATAAGTTGTTCACCAACTTGAATATCTTGAACCATTTTCCATTTACCATCAAACATCATAATAGGAGTATCTTTAGCGTGACAACCACTACCAGTCCATACTCGAAACTTTTCTTCTGCGTTCAGACCTTGAAGACATGTTGAAAGGAAAGTCATAAAGTAATCGCGCTTTTCTTCAGTTGGGAAAATGGTGTAAATGAACTTACTAAGTTCAGGCCATTGTTCATGTTCCTCACTGAAATCAATTTTATCAACACGAGTTGATAGTGTAATATAATCATCAGGACGACCTTCACGGAATTCACCGCGTTTAAGGTCATATACACCATTGTTAAAACCAACAAGATACCAGTTTTCATCCAGTTTATTCAGGAACTCAATATCATAGAAAAGCTCTTTACACTCTTTTACAATATTATCTTTGAAACTTGTTGTTTTAAGTTTTGTTACAATACTTGAAATCTCTTTGTTTCGCGCTTTAATATCTTCTTTATCTTCATCTGTAAGTTGTTGATTATTTAACATTTCTTTATAATTGTCACTAATGATTTGTACATACTTTTCACAAAGATCATTTGAAATCTTGTTTCGAAGCATAATACCATCATTATTTTGACGCCATAAATTGTTGTCAAAATAATACCAAACACCAGTTTGACTGTATTTGTAATCATAACGATACATTCTATGAAGTACAGCAGCAATATCATAGGTTGTCGGAGTTTTAATCGAAGCATTAATCATTTTATTAATATCATTAAGAATGATTTGCTTATACATATCAGGATTATCAAGTCGAGCCCAATAACGAATTGAACCAATTCCAAGACCTTCATCCTTCATACTTTCCCAAAGTGTTTCACATTCACCTTCCGTATATTTTGGCGAACGCTTACTAAACTCAATCCATACATCAAGAAGATCCTGATTTTCTGAACCAATATTATGTAGTGCCCAACCAACTTCAATCCAAGTACTGTATTCATTTGCGCGTTTGTCTGAAAGAATTTGAACAAATTGTTTAATAAGAGTAAGTTCAGTAGCATCCATTTTATCATTCATCTTTTTCTTATTTGCTTTCTTTTGTTCACTACTTCTGAATTTACCAATAGCATCCAGATTTTCATCACGAATTGCTAAGATGTCTGATTCATTTTTATTACGAATAGAAAAGAAGCGTGTTGGACTCATATTGTTAAATAGTGTTACAGCATCTTCTTCTGAAATTTGTTCTAAATCATCTTTTGTAATAATTGAACCATCATTTTTAATAATGTATGTAATCTCATATTTTGCGTGCTTCGGTTTGGTTGAACCATAAAGAAACCAACCATTCGATTGAATTACACTACGATCAACTACATTTGAATATGATTTTGTTCCTTCTTTATTTGTTGGTACTACAAGCGGAATTTCATCAAGAACAGTACCAATCTTTTTCATAATATTTTCACGAATAATATATTGAGGTTCTGGTGTACTTACAATATAAGGAAACATAATATGAATACCATCTTTTGTTCGTTTATATTTACTTCCACCTGTTGTAGCACCATTTGCTTCACCATCTCCTGTACTCTTCTCTTTCTCGCGATAAGGAGCAGGTTTTTCAAAAACAAATGCAATCAGCTTATTATCATCTTTCTCAATTTGAAACATGTTTACAATCTCTTCCATATAAAGTTTTACAACTCCCATAATATGTTCCTCGTCATGTTGACGCTCATTTACATCAGGAAGATACTCAAAATCAAGGTCAATAACCATTGGACCATAATCAATATGACGCTCAATGATATGAAGGTCATCTCCACTATGATATGATTGGTCATATAACTCAAAAAATTTGTTCATTTCATTTTTTCTAATCATAAATGAACCTTTTGGAGTACCCATGGATGTGTGAGACATTTCAGCACCTTTCTCAACCCGACGCATATCAAGAAATTGTTGTAAAGTAGCCATTTTTTTATGAAATTAGTTTCTAAAATAACTCTTACTTTAATTTAGTAAATAAGCTTTATATCCATTTAAAGTACATTTTTATTTATTTATTTTTAAAATCATTTTTTTTTCTTTTTTTATAAATTATTCTTTCTTTTAACCATAATAAAACATATTTAATTATTTTAAATTATTTATATAAAAAAATTTTATTTTATATAAATAAATTTATAAACAAATAAAAAATAATTTATAAAAAAAAATAATTTATAAAAAAAATAAATTAAAAAAAAAATAAATTAAAAAAAAATATAATATTAAATTATGATATATTCAAATGGATAAAGAAAAGTTATTTCATAAAAAATTTGGATTTTATTTACATAATTTAATTTTTATTCAAAATAATAAAAGAGACCAAATTGAATATTATACAAATTATAATAAAATAGATCTTTATCAATATGATATAACAAATCAAATATGGACTTTCATTCCATATGGTGTTAAAGATTTAGAATTAAATATTTAATAATTTAATACCATATTCTGGATCCCATATTCCAATATCTTTTATTATTCCATCTTTTACACATCTTATTTTTATTTTTTCAGTATGGTTCATTTGTCGCTGGTCTAACATACTTCGTATACTTTCCATATAACTTTGTGATGGTAAATAATTAAAAGTAATATCATTTTTAATGTATACAAATCCTTCAATTACTCGTTCTTTACCCATTATACTTTGGCATACAATATTTATTTTTTCTCGTGTATAACCCGATTCATAAGTATCTAATTTTGCTAATTGACTATTTGTTAATTTTAATACAATACCATATACATTACTATTTTCACACGGAAATATTGAAGCAACACTTCCATTCCAATTTTTACTTTTTCCACCAAATATTCGTACATAATTTTTTATATATGCTGGATAATGTGGAATGGATTCTTCTGAATTTACTCGTTCTTTTACTTGAAAGCTACTATTTGAACCATATGAAAATAAAAAATGAAGATGATGTGATTCTTTTTGAAGAAATAAATTTAATAATGCACTACTCATTTTTCTATATAATTTATAATTTTATATACGATTTTATATAAAATATATTATTTATTTTCATTTTTTCTTTTTTTTCTGTAAATTATATAATCATAAAAAATAAGTTATAATTATAAAAAATAAATATTATTTATTTATATAAATGAAACAAATAAATAGTGAAAATAGTTTATATATAAGTGATCATGATGAAGAAAATCTTTCTTTCGTATGTTATAATAAAAAGAAAGATACTCATGAAATGCATATTATTTCATTAAATGAATGGAATAATTATATTCAAACAGTTGATTCAATTCATTATCTTGAATGTCAGGAGTGTAATAGAATAATAAAAAAAAATGATTATATTAAAAATGGAATTTTTATTTTTAGATTAGGCAATAAAATAATTGAAAAAACAAATTATGTAAATGGAAAATTAAATGGTTTATATGAACGTTTTTATCTTAACGGAATTCATTATGAACGCACAAATTATAAAGATGGTATTTTACATGGTACATGTGAACTTTGGTATGATATTACTGGTAAAAAAATGAAATCTATGAATTTTGAAAATGGAAAATTACACGGTTCTTATAAATATTGGGATCAAAATGGGAAATTAATTGAAGACTTTTATTTTAATCAAGGAATTCGTACTGATGTACTTGTAAAAATTCCGTCAAATAATATTGTTAAATAATATTTGAAAAAAATAAATACAAAAATAAATACAAAAATAAATACAAAAATAAATACAAAAATAAATACAAAAATAAATACAAAAATAAATATATAACTAATAAATATATAAGTATCTAATTTATTATAAAAAAATTAAAATAAAAATGTTTATAAGCAAAAAAGTATTTATATTTATTTTTTTATTATTAATTGGATTATTTTCATTAATTATTTATTATTTATATAAAAAAATTTACTTACAAAACATGGTTTTACATAAAATAGAAAATTTTGAACATTTTATACAAAATGTTAAAAATAAAAAATATGAATTAAATGAAAATATTATTCAACATATTATGGATGAATGGACTACAATTGAACAAGAAGCACTTTATTCTTCGCCACGTAACGGGTAATAATAATCACGAACAACTTCAATATTTAAACGGTCATATTTAGAAGGGATGCCGAATTTCTTCGTATAAGGAGTACCTTTAATTAAACATAAATGGTCTATTTCAAAACCATAAGGTGGAAAACGTATTTTAGGAGATGACGAAGCGATTTGTTTATAAATTTCATCTTGACAATTTAAGTATAATAAATCTATATGAGGCTTTTCCATTTTTGATTCAACATCATAAATTTTCTTTAATCCTTCTTTTTTTAAATAAGGTATTAATACTTTATTTATTTTATCACTTTCATCTTTAAATTGAACTGAAATAATTTTATTACCACGGTCACGTGGAGGTTTGCTTCTATATAATATTTTTTCATATTTACAATTGAATTTTTTATATTTTTCAGAAATTGCTAAACATAAAGGATTAAATATTTTATTCATAATTTCGTGTGCCACAGCTGAATCTAAATATCCTAAATAAATATAACGAGTATGAAATGGTAAATTCCATCGTACATTTTGAAACATTTGATTTTTTATTATTCTTTGAATATTTTGTAATGATTTTGTTTGATTTCTATTTATAATTGAACCAATAAAATAATGATGTTTATCACTATAATTTCCTTTTAAGTTATTTAAATTAACAACTAAGTTTTGTTTTTCAACAAGAGGTTCTTCTTGATTTAAACCATTTTTTTTATTTATTTTTTGGTTCATTTTTTCATTTATTATATTTGCAAAATTTTGAGAATTTATTTTTTTATGATTATTTTTCTTACTATTATTTAAATTAAATGAAATAGAAGAATTATTTATTGAAGAAACTATATTTGGATTAGGTTGTTGGTTTTGATTTTGTTTTTGAATTTCAAATGGATTAAACATTTTGACTTTTATGATATATTATATAAATTATTAAATTATACTATCATGTAATAAGATATTTGTTATAAATTTTTTTTTATTATTTTATTATTTTAATCAAATTCTACAATTAATTTTTTTTGATGATTATCTTTTTCAACTTCTATTTTTTCTATTTTATATAATAAAAATTTCTGACCATTATGATATTTTTCCATTGAAACTACGCGATATTCATATAATCTTAATAATTGTCGTAATATAGTTACACATTTCTTTGAATCTAAATTTTCTAAATATTTTTTATGTTTACAATTCATATAATACTCTTTTAATTGAGGCATTAATAAATTTAATTTTTCAATTACATTCTTTTCACTAATCATTTTTCTTGAAAATTGATAATATGAATCTTGAAATCCATTTGGAATAAATAATTTTAATATATCTTCCACAAATTCTTTGGGTGGAATATTTTTAAATAATTGTTCTTTCTTTTCTTTATCTTCCGACATTTTATAAAAAAATAAATGATTATCCTATTATATAAATATATTTTTATAAAAAATATAACTTTTAAAAATTTATTATATTTTTATAAAAAATAATATTTTTAAAATAAATCACGCGGAATAGCCATTGTCCGGCCATTTGGAATATAATTTGTTTGAATTCCATGATTTTCATTTTTTCTTGTAAATTCTGGTTTTAAATCATTAAAATTATGATTTTGGTTCATTGTACCTCCTTGTACATTCATAAAATTTTTCTTATCTGATAAACGATTTTTTTCCATTTCATCTCGGCGTGTATTTACAGGATTTCGTTCCATATATCTATTTATTTCTTCTTCTTTTTCAGCAATTTTATTTAATGTTTCAAAATTTTGAAATGCATAATTATTTCCGTGCATATTATTTTGAACAACTCCTACTGATCTTTTTCGTTGTGCTGTACTTTCAATATTATTATTTCTATCATAATTTTGATTAGAATTTGTTGGAATACCTATTCCTAAATTACGATTTGCATCATAATTATAATGCATATTATGTTCAAACATATAATTAGATAAATGATTATGACTTTGAACAGGATTTAAAGGCATTGATGGAGCACTATTTATTCCTTTACGAATATCCTCATTATATTCTTTAAAAGAATTTGTGTGATGAATGTCATTACTAAAAGTAGCATTAAAATTATTTTCAAATTGTGAAGCATATGATGGCATATTATTATATATTACATGATTTTTATCTTTTCGTGTTTCAATTCCATTTTGAAAATTTATATAAGTACCATAACCAATTCCATTATTTCCAAAATTTGTATGAATACCATTATCTTCTAATTTACGATTATTGCGACTATTTTGAGGAATATTTTCAGGTATTACATTTCTTTGAATATTTTGAAAACGATTATCAAATATTTTTTGATTATTATTTTCTAAAGATTCAAAATTGCTACTTTTATTTTGATGAAACATATTTTAATTAAATTATTCTTTATTTTTAACTTCTATTTTTTTATATATAAATAATCTTATTTTTATATATTATTTATAATTTAATTTTATTATAAATAATTTTTTATTCGTTATAATACTTTTATTTTTTACTAATTATTTTTTAGTAATAATTATTTATAAAAAAATGTTAAGTGATTCATATCATTATACATTTAATCATGTATATCATCCTATTTCTAAAAATAATATGATTATTCAAAATCATTTACTTTCACAAATAGATGAAAAAGGATTAATGAGCCAAAAATATTTATTAAAATATTTACACGATTTCTTTATTTTTCATAATATTGATTATTCACTTTTTAATAATACTTTACTTGGTTATCATTTATTTGAAGGTTTACATATATTTTATCACCAAATTGAATTACTTATGATGTATAGAGATTTTCAAGAATTTAGTAAAGAATTAATAAATGATGGTTTTCATATTGATTTTACTTCACAATATTTATGTGTTATTTCATCATCCTTTATAAATAAAATTCAAGTAAAAGCTTTTATATATTTTATTCATAATGGAGAAAACTCTTTATATTTTTTGTCACCATTGTATGTAAGTCAATGTAAAAAATATAAAGATTTATTAAAAGAAAAAGAAACATATCATTTAAAATTTGTTTTATTAAATCAACTTTTTCCATGCAAAAAAGTTAAATATGAAGATTTTGAAATATTTATTCCAAATAAAGTTGATAAAATATTAGAAATAATTGAATTAAAAAGAGAAACATATATTTTTGATGATTTATCAATATTAGATAAAAAAATAAAAAAAAAAGAAGAAAAAGAAAATAATCATGAAATAGAAGAAAAAAATATTTTAAAAAATATATTTCACGACTTCTTAGGTGCTGCTACTTTCTCCTCCTTCACTCGTGACACATGTGATGGAGTCAAGAAAGTTGAATTACCTTCACTTTTCTGGAAATCAAATAATAAAGATTAATTTATTTTATACTTTTTCAATAACTTCTCTTATAAACTTCTCATTGTAATCTTTTAATTTATGTATTAAACCCTTATTCTTTAATTGGAACCATTGATATTTAAAATTATCAATATTATTATTTCGTAATAACATTACATAATCAGTATAAAAATCAGTTCCTTCATTACCATATAATAATGCTTTATTTGATGCATCTTTTCGTTTTTTATTTAATATTAAAAAATTTATTTTGAAAATATGTGATAATATACCAATATCTAAATCATTCCCTTCATATTCATCACTTAAAATTTTATGTTTTAAAGATGAGAAATCATTTACATTTCTAAATACTTTAGGTTCTATTTTTTTATACATTTCAACCATATAAGACCGTTGATCTTCTGATTTAGAATATGACGATTTAGAAGTTGATTTATTTGATAATTCCGAATTTGATAATTCTGAATTTGATAATTCTGAATTTGATAAATGATGATTAAAAGATATTTCTAAATTATTTTTTATTTTATTAATTATTTTATTTATTAATAATTTATTTGTAGGATTTTCCATAAAGTTTATCATCATTTCTTTTATTTTTTGAATATTTAATGAATTAATATTATTTCCAAAATTTTTATTTATATTTGAATTATTTTTACTCTTTATTTCATTAATTAATAGATCAAATATGTTAAATAATAATTTTGTTTTACTATGATGTAATATTAATACAAAATTATATCCTAATAATTTACTCCATATTTCAGGTATTTCATTCATATTATTTAATAATTTACTAGCATTTACTAAAGCATATTTACCTTGAGGTAATACATATTCACTTGTTGTAATTGTATCAAATAATGGGCGTTTATCTAAATATAAACCTTCTTTATCTAAGAATATATTATCAATCTTTTTAAGAATTTCTAATGGGTCTATTGTATGAATAATATAATATTTATATGGATTTTCTTTAATATCTTCTCTATTTATAATACTTGGTATTCCATCATCTAATATTTCATTTCGTTTTAATAAGAAACGAACAATTTCTTCAACTAACATCGGTAAATAAATATTTATATTTTTTTTATGAGTATCTAATAAATTATATTCATTCATATTTAATTTACAACTATTATTTATAGAAACACAATGAGGATCTTCATCACAACTAAATATAATTTCAGAATTTTTATTTGAATTATTTGAACCATTTTTCTCTTGTATATTTTCTTTTGATTTCTTTTTATTTACAGAACGTAATCTACATGGCATACGTTGATTTGGTTTTTCATAAAAGTCAAAATCAACATTATTTGGCATTATAGAAACTAATTCATCAAAGATTGGGTTTATAATACTATTTATTTCTTCTCGTTTTTTATGAATATCTTTTTCATTTCCATTAATTACTTTATATATTTTATTACGAATATTGTTATGTTCTTGTAAATATCGTGCTATTTCAAATCTTATTCTTGTATATGTTTCATCTTCATATTTTCGTTTATTCATAAATATAATACGGTCATCTACTAATTTTACATTATTATGAATAAACATATCAATATCCGTATAAAATTTATTATCCATTCGTTTTAATTTAATTTTTACATTATTTTTAATTCGCTCAACACATATAATACGGTCTTTTTCTGTTACAATTCCTACTATATACTCATCTTTACTATCACTTATATATCCAATAGGTTTAACTGGAATTTTAGTTACTTTACTTATTTCTTCCATATATTTAATTGTTTTTTCTATGTTTAATAATGAAATATCTTTATAATCTTCTATAACTACATATCCTAATTGATCTATGTCTACAATTAATTTTGATGGAGATACAGGTATAAATAATCCATTTTCTAATAATAAACCAATTACTTTATTGGAAATATCTATATATTGTGTTTTTGGCATAAATGATTTATCTAATTTTTTATTTATTTTAATTGCTGTTAATAACTCTTTTAAGGTTTCGTTTAATGAAATACCATAATCAATTACTATATTTTCTTTTACTATATTTGGTTTCATTAATGAATTAAATACAACCGATTTCCAATCTATTTTGTTATAAGGTTTACATCCATCATATGCAATTTCAAATAATTTTTCAATTTCTTTTTTATTATTATCAAATACACATTGTATTAATGCTTGTTTACCATTTCCTTCTAAATAATAAATGGGTTCATAATATTGTTTATACTTTGCTAATATAATTGTTTTCTTTGATTTATCATAAAATTCAGTTACATTTTCCCCTACTGGACATAACATATTATCTTCAAATATAAATAAATTTATACCATTTTCAGATATTATACGAGGTCTTTGTATTAAGTCCCATAAATAAGTATGGTCAATATCAATATTTTTAGATAATATATAATTTTTATAATTTTGTAATGGAGTTATATTTTTATGAGGGTCATAAAAAACATTAATTAAATTACCTCCATATAAACTTCTAAATAATTTTTCATCAATCTTATTTACTATATACTCCTTTATATTATCAACACTTCGCACATTTTCTTGGTCACAAGAAAATATATTTGCAATGGCTGATAAAAATGAATTATGATTTTCGTGTTTAATACCGCGTCGTAAATAACCTTTTTGATAACCTAAATATCCAGTTGGAATATTACTATTTAATACCATTTCTATACGAGGATGTAATATACCAAAACGATTTCTATCTAATGGAATTGCTTTACCTAATACATAAATAATATTTTCTTCTTCATTTCCTTCATTTACATTTACACCTAAACATTTTTGAAAAGTTTTATACGAACTATATTTAGGGTCATCCTGACGTTTACCAAAACAACATGGTAAACAAAATCCATCCTCCGTTTTCGTATCTTGGAAACCTGGATATGGGTCTTTCTTACCTCTTATAAATACTTGATGTTCACCATATGGTGACGTACTACTAAACGGACATATACCTACTACACATGTACCACCACTTCCAGCTGTTTTTCTTTTACGAATTGTTGTTTGGTCAACATCTTCTATTGGAATAGGAATACGACAACGAGGACACCATACTTCAGGACATATATACCAATTTGGACGGTCTGGGTCAGAACCATATTTAATAGAATAAGTATATGAATTGCGTTTTATTTCCATTTTTGTATCTATTGATAACCCATCTTCAGGATTATATGATAATACAACAGGTTGACGAATTTTTTGACAAGATTTACTATATTTCGTATATTTTTCATATTTTACTTTACCTTTTAACTTTTCACGCTTATCAAAAAAAAGCTTTTTATCATGACGCTGTAATTGACGAATAAAATATTTAGCATCATTACAAAAATCTTCACAAGTATCTATTTCCGGTATGGCATCATCACAACTTAATTGTACATCTGTACTAATTTCTTCATTTGCTGCTAATACGCGATTACCAACCTTTAATTCTAATGAACCACTGTTTGAACTCATTGAATTTATTATATTACTCTCTTCTTTTTCATCTTTTTCTCCATTTAATATTTCCGTTATTCCTACATCTAATGTTACCTCATCACCCATATTTATATTTAAATCTAAATCTTCAAATGTAAAATTTTGAGTAACTTCAGTTAAACCTTGAAATTGTAATGAAGCATTCTCAGAAGCACCTGGGTCCCGAGAAAAGAGCAATCTTTTAAAAATAGGATTACTCTTTAACGTATCTTTGTTTAAATATAATGTCATAAATAAACATAAGAAACGATATGTATCATATATATGTCTCATATTTCGTACACCTCGTATTGTAATATTATTTTTTGTAATTTGAATTACAAAACCTAATTTATTTTTACTATCTTCAGATGATGATTGAATATGACTATATTTTTTCTTATATTCTAATAAATATTTTTTACATTCTTCGGTACTTTTACCAAACTCTTTTTCTAAAAATTTAATAATTAAACCATCTTTAATATTCTTTTCTTTTAAATTATAAATTTTTTCCATGATTTCATCCAAATTCGCAAATCCACTTACACGATTATATCTTATTTGAATACTATTTAATCCAGCACTTTTATTTGGATTTAATGAAATAAATGATGGGAAAAGCTTACAAAATTCATATAAATCTTTTAAATCTATTTGCTCACCATTTTTGTATTCTATAAAATAATTCATATATGCAATTGTACAATTTGAACTTAATATTAATCCTTCATTTTTATCTAATCTACAAGTCGGTTTTATTATCTTTTTATTTATATCTATTGAACGACTTATACGATAATCTATTATATTTTTATTTAAATCATCAATAAATTCACTACAATTATTTATGGTTTCATATATTTCTTGAAATCTTGCTTTATGTTCTGATTTAAAAGCAACACTCATTTGAATACGACCATATTTATATAATTGCAATGTACTAAATAATGGTATTGAAGTTACATTCTTTTTATTATCTTTTGATATTAAATCTTTAATATATCTTTTTACTTGTAATCCATAAAATTTTTTACCTTGATTATCAGACCATTGCGATAATAATGGTTTATTTAATAAATTTTGGTCAACTGAACTTTTACTAATTAAAATAAATGGATTTGAAAATCCAATATCATTATATTTTATAAATGGTATTTTTTTACCAATCTTTTTACTTCGTAAATATTCAAATATTTGATATAAGTCTACAAAATCATAATCATTCATTTCTTTTACTAAACTCTTTGTTAATTCAACTTTTTGATTATTTACATTTTTTGTTAATTCAACTTTTTGATTATTTACATTTTTTGTTAATTCAACTTTTTGATTATTTACATTTACTATTCTATCTTTATTTATTGTAGACATATTACTTTTCGATTTTGATAATGAATTTATACTTTTCTTTTTTTTATCTAATTTTACTTGAATACCACCACCTGAAAATAAATTAATTTCATCACTTTTTATATAATCTAAATTATTTACATTTAATACAAAATTATTAAAATAACATGACTCAAATAATGATTCATCTATTGGATAATGAAATAAATTATCTATAATAAAGTCATTATATTGACTATCATCTTTTGCTATTAAATAAGTACTTTTCATTTTAGATACATCCATATCATATGTAGCAACTGGAAAATAATTTTTTAAATATTTATTTTTTAAATCATTTTTATCATATTTACTATATTCAACACTTTTTATTAATTCCTTATATTCATTATAAGCATCACTTAAATATATTTTATACATATTCTTTTTTAATTGAATGTTCTTTAATAAATCATATAATAATGTGTAATTATCAGAAGTTTCTATAATACGTTTATTACTATTTCTTTCCATATTTATTACTACTTCATTCGTATACATATCATATGAATATTCTTTTCCAATTTCTACTTTTTCATTTATATGAGGAATCATATCTTTATATTTATAACCAAGCATATGAGTTTTATTATTATTATCAACTACCCATAATTCCATATTTTGAGGTAAAAAATATGTTTGATTTTCTACATTGCTACAATATACAAAAATTTTACGCTTAAATTCATTTAATGAATCATCATACATAATATGAGAATTTATAAATGTAAATTTCTCTTTTTTTGTTCGTAAATCCTTCCAATAAGCATAATCGTTTTTATACTTGGTCTTTAATAATGTTAATTCATCACTTTTTACTGTTTCACGCGGATTTTCTAACTTTTTTAATATTTGCTCTATTTTATCCTCTACAACACCTACAAAAATATATAACATATTTTTATTTTCATTAAATTTTGATACATATTCAACATAAAAAATAGGATCCTCAAAATATAAATCACACATTTTTACTTATAACTTTTCGTTAAAAATAATAGTATACTATTATTTTATAATAAATTTTTTATTATAATTATATTTTACTTTTCTTTATTATATCTATTTTTTATTTATTTCATAATTTTTTAACTATTTTATAATTTATAAAAAACTTTTTAATAGCTGGAAGGTCGATATTCCATCTAACACTTCGTGTTGATGGATAACCATTTGGGTAGGAAACCAAAGAGGTTTCCTATGTGCTGGTCAACTTTCTGCTAAGAAAGTTGCAGCGCCTTTAAGTAGTCGTAATTTATTTCCTTTGGAAATAAATTCTCCATTATTCAATCCTAACTTTTATAAAGTTAGCATTAAGTACTGGTCATATTATATAATGGACTATCACTTACCGTTATTCCACAATATGGTTTTGGATTTTTACTATAATCTTCTTTCTTATAAATATCTAAAGCAGTTGCTTCTTGTAATAATACTTTAAAATTATTCCAAAATTCGGGTTCATGTCCAATTGATTTTGTCATAATATGCGCTAATTCATGTATTGCTACAAATTTAATTACATTTAAATCAACAAATGATTGAACTTCATCTTTTTGTCGTAAACAAAAAATAATCTTTTCACCTTTATTTACAGAATAAGATGTATATTTATTACTTGCTCCGGATTCACTAATATTATCTGGATTAAACTTCTTTACTAATCGTTTAACTGCTTCGTGAATAGATGTTTCCGCTTTTTGATCATTATCACTTTCTTCCTTATATTCACTCCCTTCTACATATTTTTTATTCATATGGTCTATTAATAATAATAATGATCTGCGGATTTTTGATAATATATTTGCTGCTTCCTCTTTATTTGGTGCATTTCTTACTAAATATTCACGATTATCTATATTTGATTTTACATAGGTTACTTCATTTGTTAAATGTTCAATATGTGTATAACATAATAATATAATACCTATTATAATAATAAGTCCTATTAAAGCATTTACATCAAA
>JACCDX011278093.1_pt1 | contig 40836 bp, 29 predicted proteins | sample 7449681 | NCBI WGS metagenome assembly JACCDX01 (sample SAMN15323450, study PRJNA562643) | freshwater metagenome | isolation source: river surface water | place: USA:Blue River Watershed | collected 2017-08-18
GCCTCGTCCATCAAGGTCTCGGCGGAGGTGGCCAGTTGATCAAACAGTTTTTGCCCTGGCAGAGCAGCCAGCATCTCGCTTTTGATGGGTTCGCCGCTGACGATCATGTTGAGTGCCGGCTCGACCCCAAGCACGCGCGGCAGGCGTTGGGTGCCGCCCGCACCGGGGATCAGGCCAATTTTGACTTCGGGCAAGGCCACGCTACAGCCGGGCGCAGCGATGCGGTAGTGGCACCCCAGCGCCAACTCCAGCCCTCCCCCCATGGCCACGCTGTGCACGGCGGCGACCACGGGCTTGGTCGCGTTTTCCAACGCTGCAATCAGGCTGAGCAAATTGGGTTCCTGGGTCGCTTTGGGTGAGCCAAACTCCTTGATGTCGGCGCCACCCGAAAACGCCTTGCCAGCGCCGGTCACGACGACGGCCTTGACCTGGGGTTCGGCGAGTGCCCGTTGCAATCCATCGATGAAAGCCAGCCGGGTGGCCAGCCCCAGGCCGTTGACCGGGGGGTTGTTCAGAGTGATGACGGCGACATCGTCTTGGACCTGGTAATCAGCGCTCATGCGGGTTTCCTTGCTCGGTGGGATAAAAAAGAACGACCGTTCGTTATTGTGATTCTAGGGCCAGAAGCGGGCCGCTCCTACAGGGGTTGTCACTCATGAAATCTCCAACCATTCACGCCGGATCGATGCATCGCGCCGAAAGTCCTCGGGGGTGCCGTCAAAAACCACTTGGCCATGCCCCATGACCAGCACACGGTCGCTGATGTCCAACGCCAGGGTCAATTTTTGCTCGATGAGCAGCACCGACACCCGGCGCTCTCTGAGTGCGCGCAGGTATTGACCCACCGCTTCGACGATTTTGGGGGCCAGCCCTTCGGTGGGCTCATCGACCATGATCAGCTCGGGATCGCCCATGAGCGTGCGACACAGGGTCAACATTTGTTGCTCACCCCCGGACAGCGCGCCGGCCTCGACATCGGCGCGCTCGCGCAAGCGGGGAAACAACTCGAACATGTCATGCATCGACCAGCGCGGGCTCTTTTGGCCCGGCTTGACGCCCAGCAACAGGTTCTGGCGCACCGTCAGACGGCCAAAAATGTCGCGGTTTTCGGGCACGTAACCCAGGCCCAATCGGGCGATTTGGTGCGGCGGCAGTCCGATCAGCGATTGCCCGCGCCAATCGATCCGCCCAGTGGTTTGGACCAGACCCATGATGGCGCGGGCGGTCGTCGAGCGACCCGATCCGTTGCGGCCCAACAGGGACACGATCTCCCCAGGGGCGATGTCGAAATCCACCCCGTGCAAGACATGGCTTTGGCCATAAAAGGCATGCACCCCCCGCACCCTCAGCATGGTGCCTCCCCTGCAGGTTCGCCGAGATAGGCCTCGCGCACCGCTGGGTCGGCGCGCACGCGCTCTGGCGTGTCCAGGGCGATCACCTGTCCATGGACCAAGACGGCGATCCGATCGGCCAAGCCAAACACCACGTTCATGTCGTGCTCGACCATGATCAGGGTTTTGCCTTGGGTCAGGCGTCGGATCAGCCCGATCATGTAAGTGGTTTCGGCCCGACTCATGCCGGCGGTGGGTTCATCGAGCAAAATCAGATCGGCCCCACTGCCCAAGGTGATGCCCAGCTCCAATGCCCGCTGTTCGGCATAGGTCAGGTTCATGGCCAGCTCCTCGCGGCGATGGGTCAGTCGGAGGTCGACGAGCAGGCGCTCGACGCGCGCGCTGACGTCGGGCAAGCGCTCCAGGTGGCGCCAGAAACAAAGGCCGTGCCCCAGGCTGTGCAGCACGCTGCATCGCAGGTTGTCAATCACGCTCAGGCGGTGAAAAAGCTGCGTGATCTGAAAACTGCGCGCCAAACCCCGTCGATGGATGAACTGCGGTTGGCGTCCTGAGATGTCTTGCGAACCCAGCAAAACCTGGCCCTCGGTGGGCCCATGACGACCGCTGATCAGGTTGAACAGCGTGGACTTGCCTGCGCCGTTGGGACCGATCAGGGCCACCCGTTCGCCTCGAAGCACCTGCAAATCGACCCCACGAATGACCTCGACCGGGCCAAAGTGTTTGCGCAGGCCCCGGATCGTCAGCACCACGTCGGGTGGCGCCGACGGGGGTGGAGCGGGGGGGGCGCTGGGGTCGTTCAGGGGCGTCATCGCCACTTGTCCGATGGCGGCACTGGGTGCGGCGGTTTGCGCCGCAGCCTGCAACTGCGACCACCGCGCTGAAAAGCGGGGCCAGGCCCAGATCAGGGCCGCCAAGCCCAAGACCGCCCAAGCCGAGACAGCAAACCAGGTGGGCGTTGATGCAGTGTCCAGCCGAAGCGGACCCATGTGAAGCTCTGGCGACAAAGACGCGTTGAGTTGCAGGTGGTAGACCATTTCAATCAGGATGGCGAGGCCACTCAAACCGACCAGCGCGGCGGGCAGCAAACGGGCGTAGGCGATGGCCATGGCGCGGGCCTGACCGAGACGCCACAGCCGAAGGTGCTGCAACACAAGTCCCGCCAAGCCCCCCGGCACGAACATGACCATGAGCACAAACAGCAGCCCCAAATAAAGCAGCCAAGCCTGGGTCCACTCGGACATCAGCGTGCTGGCCACCACCATCAGCACTGCCCCCAAAATGGGGCCGATGAAATACGAGGCACCACCCAAAAAGACAAACAGCAGGTAAGCGCCGGATCGATGCGCGCTCACCACCTCAGACGTGACGATTTCAAAGTTCAGGGCCGCCAAGCCGCCGCCGATGCCGGCAAAAAAGGCGGCGATGCAAAACGCGATGTAGCGCACCACGCGGGGGTCATGGCCCACAAAGGCGACCCGCTCGGGGTTGTCCCGCACGGCATTGAGCAAGCGGCCCAGCGGCGTGCGGGTCAGCGCATAGAGCAAGCCGGTGCAAGCCCAGGCATAGACGGCGATCAGCCCATAGAGCTCGATTTGCGGTCCAAAACTGATCCCCAGCGGCGTGGCCCCGGTGACCCGATTGCCACTGATGCCAGCCTCGCCCCCAAAGAAGCCTGGAAACATCAACGACAGGGCCCAGACCAGTTCGCCCACGCCCAGGGTGATCATGGCAAAAGGGGTGGCGGCCTTTTGGGTGCTGACCCATCCGAGCACCAGGGCCACCGCCAGACCGGTCAGCCCACCGACCAGTGGAATCAGGCTGACCGGCAGGCTGATTGGTCCAGCCCCGACCGCGTTCAGGGTGTGGATGGTCAAAAACGCGCCCATGCCCGAATAGACCGCGTGACCAAAACTGAGCATCCCACCCTGGCCCAGCAAGAGGTTGTAGCTCAGACACACGATGATGGCAATGCCGATCTGGCTGACCAGGTTCAAGCCCAGGCTGCTGCCAAACACCCAGGGCAAGAGGGCCAATGCCAAGGCGTAGGCGATCCACGGGGCGTATCGACGCATCATGGCCTCATCCCTCTCGCGTGCCCATCAAACCCCGGGGGCGGAAAATCAGCATCCAGACCAGCAAGAGATAGGGCAGGATCGGTGCGATCTGGCTCAGTTTCAGCGACCCCAGGGCATGGCCCCAATCGCCTGGGTCCAGCCGCACCCCCCAGCCTGAGAGCACCGACACCAGGGATTGGTCCAGGGCCACCGCAACGGTCTGCAAGGTGCCGATCAGCAGCGACGCCACAAAGGCCCCAGCCAGCGACCCCATGCCCCCCACGACGACAACGACAAAAATGACCGACCCCACCGTGGCCGCCATGCCGGGCTCGGTGACAAAGGCGTTGCCCCCCAGCACGCCGGCCAATCCCGCCAGCGCCGACCCCACCCCAAACACCCCCATGAAGATGCGTGGCACGTTGTGTCCCAGGGCCTGGACGGTGTCTGGGTGCGTGAGCGCCGCTTGGATCAGCAACCCGATGCGGGTGCGGGTCAGCAGGGCCCAAAGCGCCAGCAACATGAGCAGCGATACCCCCATCATGAAGGCGCGGTAAGCCGGGAACTGGGTGTCCAACCAGATGAAGAGCGGTCCGTCAAGCTCGGCCGGCACTCGATAGTCCATGGCGCCACGGCCCCAGATCAGCTGCACCACCTCCAAAATGATGTAACTCAGACCAAACGTGATGAGCAACTCGGGGATGTGGCCCATGGCATGCACCCGACGCAGACACCAGCGTTCGAAGGCTGCACCCAGTGCGCCGACCACCAGGGGCGCCAGCACCAGGGCCATCCAAAAGCCCAGCCACTGACTCATCGCATGGGCCAGATAGGCGCCCAGCATGTAAAAACTGGCGTGGGCGAAGTTGAGCACCCCCATCATGCTGAAAATCAGCGTCAAGCCCGAGCTGATCATGAACAGCAACAGGCCGTAACTCAAGCCGTTCAGCAACGAAATGAGCCAAAATTCCATCAGGGTCGATTCATGTGACGATGGCTGGGTGCGGCTGCCAGCCACGGGCTTTTGACGCGCCTGAGCCCCGCCGCAAGTTCATGGGGCCACATCTACATGCCCGGCAAGCGGTAGTCGGCCAATTTTTTGCGCAACTCGGTCTTGAGCATTTTGCCCGTCGCCCCCAGGGGAATGGCATCGACGAACACCACATCGTCGGGGATCTGCCATTTGGCGGTCTTGCCTTGATAGAAGTCGAGCAATTCCTGGCGCCCCACCTCGGCCCCTGGTTTTTTCACCACCACCACGATCGGCCGCTCGTCCCATTTGGGGTGGCGGATGCCGACGCAAGCCGCCATGGCCACCGCTGGGTGCGCCATGGCGATGTTTTCAATGTCGATCGAGCTGATCCATTCGCCCCCTGACTTGATCACGTCTTTGCTGCGGTCGGTGATCTGCAGATACCCATCGGGGTCGATGGTGCCCACGTCGCCTGTCGGAAACCAGCCGTCGCGCAAGGGATTGCCGCCCTCGCCTTTGAAGTATTCGCGGATCACCCAAGGCCCTCTCACCAACAGGTCCCCGTAGGCCACGCCGTCGTGCGCTTGCTCCTTGCCGTCGTCGTCGACGATCTTCATGTCGACGCCAAAAATCGCCCGACCCTGTTTCAGCCGAATCTTCATTTGCGCTTCGGCGGGCAGATTCAGGTGCTTGTTCTTGAGCGTGCACAGGGTGCCCAGGGGGCTCATTTCGGTCATGCCCCAAGCGTGCAACACATCGACACCGTATTCTTCGCGGAAGGACGTGATCATCGCTGGCGGACAGGCCGATCCGCCGATCACCGTCCGGTTAAGGGTGCTGAAACGCAAGCCCCCCGGCTTCATGTGGCTGAGCAACATTTGCCACACCGTGGGCACCCCAGCGGCAAAGGTGACGCCTTCGGCCTCGAGCAACTCGTAGACCGATTTGCCATCGAGCTGCCCGCCCGGAAACACCAGTTTGGCCCCCACCATGGCGGCGCTGTAGGGGATGCCCCAGGCGTTCACGTGAAACATCGGCACCACCGGCAAGATGGCGTCGCGCGCCGACAGGCACATCACATCGGGCAAGGCGGCGGCAAACGCGTGCAACAACGTCGAGCGGTGGCTGTAGAGGGCCGCCTTTGGGTTGCCGGTGGTGCCACTGGTGTAACACATGCTCGAGGCGGTGTTTTCATCCAGCTCCGGCCAGTCGTAGGCATCGGCCTGGCCCTGAACCCAGGCCTCATAGCTCATCAAATGGGGAATGCCGCTGTCGCTGGGCAGGGCCGCGGCATCGCACAGCGCGACATAGTGGCGGATGGTCTTGCACTGGGCGTGGACCTTTTGCACCAGGGGCAAAAAGGTCAGGTCAAAGCACAACACCTGATCCTCGGCGTGGTTGGCGATCCAGGCCACTTGGTCCGGATGCAACCTCGGGTTGATGGTGTGCAGCACGCGCCCAGAGCCGCTGACACCGAAGTAAAGCTCCAGGTGACGGTAACCGTTCCAGGCCAGGGTGGCGACCCGATCACCCTGTGCCAGGGCCAGTTCATCCAGGCCATTGGCGACCTGGCGTGCGCGACGCGCAATGCCGGCCCAATCGGTGCGGTGGATGTCCCCCTCGACGCGACGCGACACAATCTCGGTGTCGCCATGGTGGCTTTCGGCGTGAACGATCAACGACGAAATGTTCAAGGGCATCTGTTGCATCAATCCCAGCATGGGGGGCCTCCTAGGTGTGTGTCTGGCGCACCTATTTTGCACCAAGCCCCGGCCCCATTTCATCGGGGCAAAGCCGCATGACCGGCATGGGCAGCCGCCTTGTCCGACAATGGGGGTCATGCGCTCAACCTGGGGGTTGCACCCCGTGCCCCATTGGACCCACCGATACGCCCGGCTCGGTTCACCTTTTGTCACGCCTTGGCAGGCCACGCCCTTGCCCGAGCCGCATTGGGTCGCTTGTTCCGACGCGCTGGCGAGCGATTTGGGCTGGCCCGCTGACTGGTCCCAGCAGCCGGGCATGCTCGATGTCCTGGCGGGCAACCGGCCATGGCCCGGTAGCGAGCCGCTGGCCAGCGTTTACAGTGGTCACCAGTTTGGCGTCTGGGCGGGCCAATTGGGCGACGGGCGGGCGCTTTGGCTGGGCGAAATGGACACCCCCTTGGGGCCGATGGAATTCCAGCTCAAAGGCAGCGGTCCCACCCCCTACTCCCGACGGGGTGATGGGCGCGCGGTGTTGCGCTCCAGCATCCGCGAGTTTTTGTGCTCCGAGGCCATGCACGCCTTGGGCATCCCGAGCACCCGGGCGCTGGCGGTGGTCGGTTCACCCGCCAAGGTGCTGCGCGAGACGATCGAGACGGCCGCGGTCGTCACCCGTGTCGCGCCCAGCTTCATCCGATTTGGTCATTTCGAGCACTTCGCCGCCAACGATCAGCCTCAAGCCGTGCAACAACTGCTGGACTTTTGTCGCCAGGCCCTGGGCTTGGGTTTGAACCAGCAGGGTGACCCTGCCCTGGCCTTGCTGCACGATGTGGTTGAACGCACCGCGCTGATGATGGCCCATTGGCAAGCGATCGGGTTTTGCCACGGGGTCATGAACACCGACAACATGAGCATTTTGGGCCTGACGCTGGACTACGGCCCCTTTCAGTTCATGGACGCCTACGACCCGAGCCACATCTGCAACCACACGGACAGCCAGGGCCGATATGCCTTTGCCCGACAACCGCGCATCGCCCACTGGAACCTGCATGCCCTGGGGCAAGCCCTGATGGCGGTGGTCGACGATGCCGACGCCATCCTGGCCGCGCTCGACGCCTATCCTGCCCTCTTCCAAGGGCATTGGTTGGCACAGATGCGGTGCAAGCTCGGGGGACTTGACGCTCAGGCCGACGATGGGGATTGGATCCATGCCCTGTTGGAGTGGATGAGCGCCGATCGCGTGGACCACACGATTTTTTGGCGTCGCCTGAGCCACGCGGTGGCCGACTGGCAATCGGGCCTGGCCCCGGAATCGGCCTTCGCCCCCGTGACCGACCTGGCGCTGGACCGGGCACGGCTTGACGTTTGGCTGGCGCGCTTGCGCCATCGGCTGTCGGGCCACGGCGACGCTGGGCGTCGCATGCTGCAACGCAACCCCAAGTATGTGTTGCGCAACCACTTGGCCGAGGTTGCCATCCGCTCGGCGCAAGCGGGGGACTTTGGCATGGTTGGTGATTTGTTGCGGGTCTTGCAAAGCCCCTATGATGAACACCCGTCCCACGCCGAATGGGCCGATTTTCCGCCCGACTGGGCCCAACACATCGAGATCAGTTGCTCCTCATGAACACACTGCCCCAAACCGATGACCAATGGCGCGAATGGTTGCGAGCCCAGGGGGCCGAACCCCTGGCGTTCGAAGTCACCCGCCGTGCCGCCACTGAACGCCCCTACACGGGCAAATACGAGGACCACTGGCAATCGGGTCGCTACCATTGCATTTGCTGCGGCGCGCTTTTGTTCGACGCTGACACCAAGTTCGACGCCGGCTGCGGCTGGCCCAGCTTTTGGCAGGCCGCCGAGCCAGGCGCGATCAAGGAAGTGGTCGACCGCAGCCACGGCATGGTGCGCACCGAAACCCGCTGCGCCCGGTGCGATGCCCACCTGGGACATGTCTTTCTCGATGGACCGCAACCCTCGGGTTTGCGTTACTGCATGAACTCGGCCGCCTTGCAGTTCAAGGACCCTGAATGAAGTTTCTGCTCGATTTTTTCCCCATTCTGCTTTTTTTCGCGGCCTTCAAGCTGTTCGACATTTACGTCGCCACGGCCGTGGCGATGGTGGCCACCTTGGGTCAGATCGCCTGGCTGCGCTTCAAAACCGGTCGGGTCGAACCCATGCAATGGCTCAGCCTGGGGGTGATCGTGCTCTTTGGGGGGGCCACGCTGTTGGCGCACGACGAGACGTTCATCAAATGGAAGCCGACCGTGCTGTACGCGCTGATGGCCTTGGCCCTGTGGGGGGGCTGGTTGCTGGCTCGGCGCAATTTCATTCGCACCCTGATGCAATCACAGCTGCGTCTGCCTGACCCGGTGTGGCAACACCTGATGCACGCCTGGGCTGGTTTTTTCAGTGTCATGGCCGTGCTCAACCTGTGGGTCGCCTACCAGTTTGACACCGATACCTGGGTCAATTTCAAACTCTTTGGTGGGCTGGGCCTGATGGTGTTGTTCGTCATCGCGCAGGCCTTGTATCTGGGGCGTCACATCGAGAATGACGCATGAGTGTGAGCGCTGATTTGATCGAGCAGCGCCTGCGCCAGGCGCTGCGACCCCAACACCTGCGCGTGATCGACGAGAGCGCGGACCATGCGGGTCATGTCGGCGCCAACGACACCGGACGAGGCACCCATTTTCGGGTGCAAATCGGCGGCGCCGCTTTCGACACGCTGACACGGCTCGCCCGTCACCGCCTTGTGTATGATGCGGTACAAGACCTGATGTCGCAAGGCGTGCATGCGCTGGCCATCGAGGTTGTCCCCTTTGACCGATGACCGTTTCAGCAAGGACCTCCGTTTCATGAACAAGCATTTTTCCGCCGCCGTGTTGACCTTGGGTCTGACCGCCCTGACCGCGCCTGCCTTGGCCCAGAACCTGGCCATCGTCAATGGCAAGGCCGTGCCCAAAGCACGCATGGAGGCCCTGGCCCAGCAACTGATCCGCTCTGGTCGCCCCGTCACCCCCGATGTCGAAGCCCAGATCAAGGAAGAAGTCATCGCGCGCGAGATTTTCATGCAAGAGGCTCAAAAGCGTGGCTTGGACGCCAGCGACGACTACAAGGGCCAACTCGAGCTGGCCCGTCAGACCATTTTGATCCGCGAACTGTTTGCCGACGAACAAAAGAAAAACCCCGTCACCGATGCCGACATCAAGGCCGAGTACGACAAATTCGTGGCGGCCAATGGGGGCAAGGAGTACCGGGCCCGCCACATCCTGGTCGAAAAGGAAGAACAGGCCAAAGCGATCATCGCCAGCCTGAAAAAAGGGGCCAAATTTGAAGACTTGGCCAAGAAACAATCGAAAGACCCGGGTTCGGGCGCCAATGGCGGCGATCTGGACTGGACTGCTCCCGGCAACTTCGTCAAAGAGTTTTCCGACGCCATGGTCGCCCTGAAAAAGGGTCAGGTGACCGATGCCCCGGTCAAGAGCCAGTTTGGCTTTCACGTGATCCGCCTGGACGATGTGCGCGAAGCCCAATTGCCCAAGTTTGACGATGTCAAGGCCCAGATTGGTCAGCAAATGGCGCAGCAGCGTTTGGGGGCCTTCCAGCAAGAAATGCGCGCCAAGGCCAAGGTCGAATAAGCGTCCCGACCCGGGTGGGCGCCCTGCTCCCCTAAAATCACGGCCATGACCCTCATGGCCAACGCCCTCGAATTGCTCGCCCCGGCGCGAGACGCTGACATCGGCATCGCCGCCATTCACCACGGCGCCGATGCCGTCTACATCGGGGCGCCCGCGTTTGGGGCCCGAGTCGCGGCCGGCAACTCTTTGCAAGACATCGAACGCTTGTGCGCCCAAGCCCGCCGGTTTCACAGCCGGGTGTTCATCACCCTCAACACCATTTTGCGCGACGACGAGTTGGCAGCCGCACGCCAGTTGGCCTGGGACGTCTACCACGCCGGGGCCGATGTGCTGATCATTCAGGACATGGGCCTGCTGGAGCTCGACCTGCCCCCGATCCAGCTGCACGCCAGCACCCAGACCGACATTCGAACCCCTGAGAAAGCCCGTTTCTTGCAGGACGTGGGGTTCTCACAGATGGTACTGGCCCGTGAGTTGACGCTGGCGCAAATCGCCGCCATCCGCGCCGCCACCGACCCTGATCGGCTGACCCTGGAGTTTTTCATTCACGGTGCCCTGTGCGTCGCCTACAGCGGCCAATGTTTCATCAGCCACGCCCACACCGGGCGCAGCGCCAATCGGGGCGATTGCTCTCAGGCCTGCCGCCTGCCCTACGAGGTGCGCGACGCCCAGGGTCGCATCGTGGCGCACGACAAGCACGTGCTCTCGCTCAAAGACAACAATCAGAGCGCCAACCTGGCCGCCCTGGTCGACGCAGGGGTGCGCAGTTTCAAAATCGAGGGCCGCTACAAGGACATGGCCTACGTCAAAAACATCACGGCCCACTACCGTTTGTTGTTTGATCAGTTGCTGACCGATCGCCCTGAGCTCATGGCCGCGTCGCACGGCAAGTGCACCTACACCTTCACACCCGACCCGAATCAGAATTTCAATCGCGAGTTCACCGATTATTTTGTGCAGGGCCGCAAGGAGGACATCGGGGCCTTTGATACCCCCAAAAACCCGGGCCGACCCATCGGGTGGGTGGAAAAAGTCGAAACCGATCATTTGCTGATGCAGGTCGATGACCCCGCCACCGTTTTGCACAACGGCGATGGCCTGTGTTACCTCAGTTTGCAAAACGCCTTGATCGGCTTGCCGATCAACCGCGCCGAGATGGGGGATCGCCCCGGTCTTTGGCGGCTTTACCCCAAAGACCCGCTGTCCAGTTACGCCGATTTGCGACGGGGCTTGCCCATCAACCGCAACCGCGACATGAATTGGGTGCGGGGTTTGGAAAAAAAGTCATCCGATCGTCGCATCGGTGTTTGGCTGCGTTTGACCCAGACCGATGACGGGTTGCGTCTGCACATGACCGACGAGATCGGCACCGAGGCCCAAGCCGACCTGTCTTTGGCCTGGCAACCCCCTGCGCAAGCCCGCGACGCGCAAGACAAGCTCAAGCAAGGACTGGCCCGCTTGGGCGAGACGATCTTCGAACCCTTGGACGTCCTGATCGACCTGCCACGCCCCTGGTTCGTGCCCCCCTCGAAGCTCAACCGGCTGCGTCGCGATGCCGTGGCCGCGTTGGAGGCCAGCCGCGCGACGGCCTTGGCGCCGCTGCCCCGCGCCATCCCCATCGACCCACCTGTGCCCTACCCGGAGGACACCCTGACTTACCTGGCCAATGTGTACAACCACAAAGCGCGTGATTTTTACGCCCGTCATGGGGTTCGGGTGATCGACGCGGCGTATGAAAGCCAAGAGGAACTGGGCGAGGTGAGTCTGATGATCACCAAGCATTGTGTGCGCTACTCGCTTAGCCTGTGCCCCAAGCAGGCCAAGGGCGTCACCGGGGTACAAGGCACCGTGCGCGCCGAGCCCATGCAGTTGATCAATGGAAAAGAAAAGTTGACCCTGCGCTTTGACTGTAAACCCTGTGAGATGCACGTGGTCGGCAAGATCAAGCGCAGCGTGCTCAACGCCGTGCCCGAAGCGCCGATCCAGTTTTACAAGACCCGCCCGACCACGCCGGCCTGAGGTTCAGACGCCTTCTTCAACCCACCCAACGGCGGGCGTTGCGCCACAGGCGCATCCAGGGGCTGAGGGCCGAGGGATCGCCCGACGTCCAACTCATCTGGATGTTGCGAAACACCCGCTCCGGGTGCGGCATCATGGCCGTGAATCGCCCGTCCGCCGTGGTCACCGCCGTGAGCCCCCCTGGGCTGCCATTGGGGTTGTAAGGGTAACGCTCGGTGGCTTGGCCCAGGTGATCGACAAAGCGCATGGCCGCCAACACCGTTGCGGGGTCACCCTGGCGGGTGAAATTGGCATAACCTTCCCCGTGAGAGACCGCGATCGGCAACATGCTGCCCGCCATGCCCTGTAAAAACAGACTGGGCGAATCGAGCACCTCGACTTGCGAGAAGCGGGCTTCAAAGCGCTCGCTCAGGTTGGTGGTGAAGCGTGGCCAGGCTTGTGCGCCCGGGATGATGGGGGCCAGTTCGGCAAACATCTGGCAACCGTTGCACACGCCCAACCCAAAGGTGTCGCCCCGTGCGAAAAAGGCCTCGAACTGATCGCGCAAGGCGCTGTTGAAGGTGATGCTGCGCGCCCATCCCACGCCAGCCCCCAGGGTGTCGCCGTAGCTGAAACCGCCACAGGCCACCAAGCCCTGGAATGGAGACAGTTGGATGCGGCCCGATTGCAGGTCGCTCATGTGCACATCGTGCGGCTCGAAGCCGGCGGCATGGAAGGCATAAGCCATCTCCAGGTGGGAATTCACCCCCTGCTCTCGCAACACGGCGACTTTGGGGCGCGCGGCGTGGACCCAGGGGGCGGCCACGTCATCGTGCGTGTCGAAACTGGGTTGGACCTGCAGGCCGGGGTCCTCGGGCAACCCCACGGCGTCGTGTTCACTGTCGGCGCAAGCCGGGTTGTCGCGCAATTGGCAGATTTTCCAGCTGGTGCTGTCCCAAACCTGATGCAGGTCACGCAATTGGGCGCCAAAGATTTCTGTCGCGTCGCGCCACACCGTGACGCGGCCTTTGCCCACGTCCAGGGGCGAGCACGCCGGTCGGGTTTTACCGACGAAATGGCTGTGCCGCGACAGGCCATGCTCGCGCAGAACCTGCATCACCGCGTCCCGATCCGTCGTGCGCACCTGCAACAGCACCCCCAATTCCTCGTTGAACAAGGCGCGCAGGCTCAACTCGTCGCGGCGCGCGCTGACCTGTGTTGCCCAGTTCTTGCTGTCGCCGTGGTCGGCTCGGCTGTCGCTGATGCCGTCGCCCTCGGTCACCAGCATGTCGATGTTCAGGGCCACGCCCACATGTCCGGCAAAGGCCATCTCGCAGGCGCAGGCCATCAGCCCCCCATCGCTGCGGTCGTGATAGGCCAGCACCCATTGGCGCTCGCGCAGGGCTTGCAGGGCCTTGGACAACCGAATGAGCAACTGTGGGTCCTCCAGGTCGGGCACCCGATCGTGGCTCAGGGCCCGATCCGCCCCACCGTCGGTGTTGAGCCATTGCTCCAGGATGCTGCCGCCCATGCGGGCCTGCCCCTGGCCCAGATCAATCAGCACCAAGGTGGTATCGGCCTCGCTGGCGTTGAGTTGCGGTGTCCAAGTGCCCCTCACATCGTTCAGAGTGGCAAAGCCGCTGACGATCAGGCTCACGGGCGAGGTCACCTGCTGCTTTTGGCCCTGCGCCTGCCATTGGGTGCGCATCGACAGGCTGTCCTTGCCCACCGGGATGGAGATGCCCAGTTGGGGGCACAACTCAAGGCCCACGGCCTTGACGGTTTGGTAGAGGGCCGCGTCCTCGCCGGCCTCACCGCAGGCGGCCATCCAATTGGCCGATAACTTCACACGGCCCAGCTCGATGGGCGCGGCCAGCAAGTTGGTCAGGCATTCGGCCACCGCCATCCGTCCACTGGCAGGGGCGTCGATCGAGGCCAAGGGGGTGCGCTCGCCCATGGCCATGGCTTCACCGGCAAACCCGCGATAGTCGGCCAGGGTGACGGCCACATCGGCCACCGGCACTTGCCAGGGGCCCACCATCTGATCGCGGTGGGTCAAGCCCCCAACCGTGCGGTCCCCGATGGTGATCAAAAAGCGCTTGGAGGCCACCGTGGGGTGGCTCAGCACCCCGATCACCGCCTGTTGCAGATCGACACCCGTCAGGTCCAGGGCACGCGTTTGGCGCGGCTGCGTCTGCACCTGCCGATGCATGCGAGGGGGCTTGCCCAGCAAGACCTCCATGGGCATGTCCACCGGTGTGTCCTGGCCAGGGTCTTGGAGCAAGAGCCGTCGCTCGGCCGTCACCACGCCGACGACGGCGAACGGGCAGCGCTCACGCTCGCAAAACGACTGGAACAGGTCCAGGTCTTGCGGGGCGATGGCCAGCACATAACGCTCCTGGCTCTCGTTGCACCAGATTTCTTTCGGGGCCATGCCCGATTCTTCCAGCGGCACCTGCCGCAACTGGAAATGCGCCCCCATGCCCGCGTCGTTGACCAACTCGGGAAAGGCGTTCGACAAGCCACCGGCGCCCACATCGTGGATGGCCCGGATCGGGTTGCGCGGCCCCAAGCCCCAGCAATGGTTGATGACCTCCTGGGCCCGGCGCTCGATCTCGGGGTTGCCGCGCTGGACCGAGTCAAAGTCCAGGTCGGCGGCGTTGGCGCCGCTGGCCAACGAGCTGGCGGCACCGCCCCCCATGCCGATGCGCATGCCCGGCCCACCCAACTGAATCAGCAACGAACCAGCCGGCAGGTCGAGCTTTTGGGTCTGGGTGGCGTCGATCTGTCCCAAACCGCCTGCGATCATGATGGGCTTGTGGTAGCCCCGCAGCACGCCATCGACTTGCTGCTCGTATTCGCGGAAGTAGCCGCACAAATTGGGGCGGCCAAACTCGTTGTTAAAGGCCGCACCGCCCAGGGGGCCATCGGTCATGATCTCGAGGGGGCTGGCCATGTGGCCGGGCTTGCCTTCGGGCTGGTCGCTCAAGCCGCCCCACAGGCGAGAAACGCTGAAACCGGTCAGACCCGCCTTGGGACGCGACCCACGCCCCGTGGCCCCCTCGTCGCGAATTTCCCCCCCGGCGCCGGTCGATGCACCGGGATGGGGCGAGATGGCGGTCGGGTGGTTGTGGGTTTCCACCTTCATCAGGATGTGGTGCTGAGCGGTCTCGGCCACATAGGGGGCACCATGGGCCTGGGGACGGGCCAGCCAACGCTCCAGGGTGTGCCCGGTCATGATGGAGGCGTTGTCGGCGTAAGCCACCACGGTGTGGTCGGGGGTCACCTGATGGGTGTGACGAATCATGCCGAACAGGGTGTGGGCTTGCTCCTGACCATCGATGGTGAAGCGGGCGTTGAAAATTTTGTGTCGGCAATGTTCGCTGTTGGCCTGGGCGAACATCATCAATTCCACATCGGTCGGGTTGCGTCCCAATTGAACAAAGGCCTGCACCAGGTAGTCGATCTCGTCGTCGGCCAGCGCCAAGCCCCATTCGGTGTTGGCGGCTTCCAGGGCGGTACGGCCTTGTCCCAACACGTCGACCCGCGCCATGGGTTCGGCCTGACGGGGGACAAAGAGTTGCCAAAGGCCGTCGCGCGTGGCCAGCACCGATTCGGTCATGCGGTCGTGCAAGGCCTGGGCCAACCGCTGACGTACCGCCTCGTCCGGCTTGGCGGCCAGCCAGCCTTTGAGCGTCACACGGTATTCGATGGAGCGCTCGACACGGCGCACCGGTAGCGCACAATTGCGGGCGATGTCGGTCGCCTTAGAGGCCCAAGGCGACAGGGTGCCCAAACGGGGCGACACCCAAAAAAGCAGGTCGCCGTTGCCGGTGTTCGTGGGCATCTCGGCGCCTTGGTTGAGCAGGCGACTCATCTGCTCGAGTTGGGGCGGTGACGGTGCCGAGTGCCAGTCCACCAGATACAGGTAACGGCCCGACACCCCCGAAACGGTGGCGTGCAGGGCTTGCAGACGGGTCAGGAGCTGTTGGGCCCGAAAGGGGCTGAGGGCGCTGGCCCCCTCGATCAGGGTATGTTGGGCGATCACGGGGGGATTCTAATGTTTTGGGTCACGTGGACTGTATACATCGGGGATAATTCACCCCATGACCATTCACATCAAAGACGCAGAAGGGATCGCGGCCATGCGCGTGGCCGGTCGCCTGGCCGCCGAGGTGCTTGACCATCTGGCGCCCCTCATCCAACCCGGCATCACCACCAACGAGATCGACCGCTTGGCGCACGATTACATGGTCCACGTGCAACACACCATTCCGGCCCCGCTGAACTACGCCCCGAATGGCTACAAACCCTACCCCAAATCGATCTGCACTTCGATCAACCACCAGGTCTGCCACGGCATCCCCAGCGACAAGGCCTTGAAAAAGGGGGACATCGTCAACGTCGACATCACCGTGATCAAGGACGGCTGGCACGGCGATACCAGCCGGATGTTCGTGGTCGGCGAGGCCTCGATCGCCGCCAAACGCCTGTGTCAATTGACTTTCGAGGCCATGTGGCACGGCATTTTGCAGGTCAAGCCCGGGGCGCATCTGGGGGACATTGGTTGGGCGATTCAGAAATTCGCCGAGAGCAACGGTTACTCGGTGGTGCGTGAATTTTGTGGCCATGGCATCGGACGGGGTTTTCATGAAGAGCCCCAGGTCTTGCACTATGGCCGCCCCGGCACACTCGACGAACTCGAGCCAGGCATGATCTTCACCATCGAGCCCATGATCAACGCCGGACGCCGAGACATCAAGGAATTGGGCGATGGCTGGACCATCGTGACCCGTGATCATTCCCTTTCGGCCCAATGGGAGCACACCGTGCTCGTGACCGAAACCGGCTACGAGGTGCTGACCCTGAGCGATGGCAGCCCCCCTTTGCCGTCCTTTGTGAGCGCCACCGCCTGCTGAGCACCATGGCCCCAGAGCAGACCTTTCGCCAGCGCAAAAAGGACCTGCTGTCGGCCATCGAGTCGCAGGCGCTGTCGGCGGGCCCGCGCGCCGTCATCGGCCACTTGCACAAACTTTGCCGACTGACCGACCACGCGATCGTCGACCTCTGGCAAGCCAACGGCTTGGGGGATGACTTGGCCTTGTTGGCTGTGGGCGGCTATGGTCGTGGCGAATTGTTTCCGCACTCCGATGTCGATGTGCTGGTGTTGTTGCCCAACGACTGTCAGATCGAACACGACGATGCGCTCAGGCAAAAGGTCGAACGTTTCATCGGCCAGTGTTGGGACACGGGCCTGGAAATCGGTTCGAGTGTGCGCACCCTCGACGAGTGCTTGCTTGAGTCGGGCCGGGACATCACGGTCCAGACCTCATTGCTCGAGGCCCGACACCTGGTAGGCAGCGCCGAGCTCGCCCAGGCCTTTAGCGCCCGCTACCACCAGGCCATGGACCCGCAGGCGTTTTTTGTTGCCAAAACGCTGGAAATGAACCAGCGTCACACCAAGTTCGAAAACACGCCATATGCCCTGGAGCCCAATTGCAAAGAGTCTCCTGGTGGCCTGCGGGACCTGCAGATCCTGCTTTGGGTCGCCAAGGCCGCGCAGTTGGGCCATTCCTGGGACGACCTGGCCCGACAAGGCTTGATCACCGACCACGAGTCCCGTCAGCTGAAACGCAACGAGGCTTTGCTCACGCGCATCCGCATTTTGTTGCATCTCATGGCGGGACGTCGCGAGGACCGACTGGTCTTTGACCTGCAAGCTCAGGTGGCCCGCTGCCTGGGCATGGGCATCGCTGAGGACGGCGAGTTTCATGCCCGACTGGGGTCCGAGCGCCTGATGCGAGACTATTACTGGGCGGCCAAGGCGGTGGCCCAACTCAACCAGATCGTGTTGCTCAACATCCAGGCCTTTTTGCGGCGCGACCAGGCGGTGACTTTGTTGCCGATCAACGAGCGATTTCAGCAACGCGACGACCAGCTGGACCTGCTCGACGATCAGACCTACCAGCGAGAGCCCCAGGCCATCTTGGAGACCTTTTGGCTGTTTCAGACCACGGGTCTGCGCAGCCTGTCGGCGCGTACCCTGCGCGCGCTCTACAACGCCCGAGCCGTGATGGACGCTCGCTTTCGGCGCGATCCGGCCAACCGGGCCTTGTTTTTGCGCATCTTGCAAGAGCCTCAAGGGATCACCCGAACCTTGCGCTTGATGAACCAGACCTCGGTATTGGGGCGCTACCTGTGGGTGTTTCGTCGCATCGTGGGCCAGATGCAGCACGACCTGTTTCACGTCTACACGGTCGATCAGCACATCCTGATGGTGTTGCGCAACGTGCGGCGGTTTTTCATGCCCGAGCATGCCCACGAGTACCCCTTTTGCTCCCAACTGGCGGGTGGCTGGGACAAGCCCTGGTTGCTGTATGTGGCCGCCCTGTTTCACGACATCGCCAAGGGCCGTGGGGGTGACCATTCGCAATTGGGTCGCTCGGAGGTGCGTACCTTTTGCCGCCAGCATGGCATTGCCATCGAAGATGCCGAGCTGATCGAGTTTCTGGTCGGTGAGCACTTGACCATGAGCCACGTGGCGCAAAAGCAGGATCTCAGCGATCCTGACGTGATCGCCCAATTTGCCCGCAAAGTGGGCCATGAGCGCCGTCTGACCGCCCTGTACCTGCTGACGGTCGCCGACATCCGTGGCACCAGCCCCAAAGTCTGGAACGCCTGGAAGGGCAAGTTGCTCGAAGACCTGTACCGCGCGACCCTGCGCGCCCTGGGGGGACGGGCCCCCGATGCCGATGCCGAGGTCGAGGCCCGCAAACGCGAGGCCCTGACGGAACTGGCCCGGTTGGCCCTGCCACACCAGGCCCACAAAGCCCTGTGGGACACGCTGGACGTCAGTTACTTCATGCGCCACGAGGCCAGTGACATCGCCTGGCACACCCGTCACGCCTCGCGCTTGATCGCCGAAGCCCAGCAGCGTGGCACGCCACCGGGCACCCTGGTGCGCGCCCGCATGTCGCCTTGGGGCGAGGGGCTCGAGGTGATGGTCTACACCCCGGACCAGTCCGACCTCTTTGCCCGGATCTGCGGCTATTTCGACCAAGCCGGATTCAGCATCCTGGACGCTCGCATCCACACGGCGCGCAACGGTTACGCCCTGGACACCTTTCAGCTGATTGCCACCAGCTTGACCGAGCACTACCGCGAGTTGATCACCATGGTCGAGTCCGACCTCGCCCTCACGCTGGAGCGCGCGGGCCCCCTGCCCCCGGCCAGTCGTGGCCGCGTCTCGCGCCGCGTCAAGAGCTTTCCCGTCACGCCGCGCGTGAGCCTGCAACCCGACGAAAAAGCCCAGCACTGGCTGTTGAGCGTCTCAGCCAGCGACCGCACGGGCCTGCTCTACAGCATCGCCCAGGTGTTGGCGCACAACCGCATCAACCTGAAACTGGCCAAAATCAGCACCCTGGGTGAACGCGTCGAGGACACTTTTTTGGTGGACGGCCCCGACCTGCAACAAAACCGACGTCAGATCGAGATCGAAACCGAGTTGATGCAAGCGCTCAAGGGGTGAACCCCGCCCAGGCGTTCAGGCCTTGGGCGCTTGGCCCAACAAGGCCAGCAGCGCGGCCTCGTCGAGCACCGGCACGCCCAGGCTGTGGGCCTTGTCCAGTTTGCTGCCAGCCTCGTCGCCGGCGATGACGCCGGTGGTCTTTTTGCTGACGCTGCCCGCCACCTTGGCCCCCGCCGATTCGAGCAGCCCTTTGGCTTGCTCGCGAGACAGGGTGGGCAGGGTACCGGTCAGCACATAGGTCTTGCCCGCCAAAGGCAACTGCGCGTCGGCGCTGGGGGCCAGATCGGGCCAATGGACCCCGCAGGCGCGCAGCTGCTCGATCACCTCGACGTGGTGAGCCTGCGCAAAAAACTGGCGCAGGCTGTGCGCCACCACGGGTCCGACATCGGGCACTTGCATCAGCTGATCGACATCGGCGGCCATGATGGCCTCGATGGTGCCGAAGTGACGGGCCAGGTCGCGCGCCGTCGCCTCGCCGACGTGCCGGATGCCGAGGCCAAACAAAAACCTCGCCAAGGTGGTCGACTTGGATTTTTCCAGGCTGCGCAAGACATTGCTGGCCGATTTCTCCGCCATGCGATCCAGCGCCACCAGGCTGCTCAGTCCCAAGCGGTAAAGGTCAGGCAAGGTCTTGACGGTCCCGCTGTCCACCAGCTGATCGACCAGTTTGTCGCCCAGGTCCTCGATGTCCATGGCGCGGCGCTGAGCGAAATGCAAGATCGCCTGCTTGCGCTGCGCCGGACAAAACAAACCACCGCTGCATCGCCAGTCGACTTCACCCGCTTCGCGCACGATATCGCTCTGGCAAACGGGACACAGGCCGGCCAGGCGCTTGTACAGGTCAAAAGGCTCGGTCGAAACCCCGGACCCGCGTTGCGTCATGACCACCGAGACCACTTCAGGGATCACGTCACCCGCCCGCCGCACCACGACCGTATCGCCCTCGCGCACGTCCTTGCGCCGCGCCTCTTCCTCGTTGTGCAAGGTGGCGTTGGTGACGGTCACCCCACCGACAAAGACGGGCTTGAGTTTGGCCACCGGGGTCAGTTTGCCTGTGCGCCCGACCTGGATGTCGATGGCCTCGACCTGGGTCATCTGTTCCTGCGCCGGGTATTTGTGAGCGACCGCCCAACGCGGCTCGCGCGTCAGAAAGCCCAGCCGAGCTTGCCAGTCGAGTCGATTGACCTTGTAGACCACGCCGTCGATGTCAAACGGCAAGCGGTCTCGGGCCTCGCCGATGCGCCGATGAAAATCGGCCAGACCCTGTGCCCCCAAGACCCGCTCAGCCTGCGCGGCCACGGGCATGCCCCAATCGCGCAACGCCATGAGCCCCTCGAAATGGCTGTCCCAGTCCAACGCCTGCCCTGGGGCTGGCACCACCTCGCCAAAACCATAAGCAAAGAAGCGCAAGGGACGCTGGGCGGCAATGGTCGGATCGAGCTGGCGCACGGCCCCCGCTGCCGCATTGCGCGGATTGACAAAGGTTTTTTCGTTTTTCTGTCCGCCGGCGATGCGCTGGCGTTGACGCTCGTTGAGGGCTTCAAAGTCGTCGCGGCGCATGTAGACCTCGCCACGCACCTCCAGCACGTCGGGGGCGGCTCGAACATCGGTGCGCAGGCGCAAGGGGATCGAGGCGATGGTTTTGATGTTGCCAGTGACTTCCTCACCGACTTCGCCGTCGCCCCGCGTGGCGGCCTGCACCAGCTGGCCTTGCTCATAGCGCAGGCTCATGGCCAAGCCGTCGAACTTCAACTCGGCCACATACTCGACCGCGGGGGCAGCGGCATCCAGCCCCAACTCCTTGCGGATGCGTTCGTCAAACGCGATCGCGCCCTGGGGGCTGGTGTCGGTCTCGGTGCGGATGCTCAGCATGGGGCGTGCATGGCGCACCGGGGCAAAGGCGTCAACCGCCCGACCTCCCACGCGTTGGGTGGGTGAGTCGTTTCGGCGCAGCTCGGGGTGTTGGTCTTCGAGGGCTTGCAACTCGGCCATCAGCCGGTCGTACTCGGCATCGGGAATGCTGGGCTCGTCGAGCACATAGTAGCGGTGGGCGTGCGCCTCCAGGGTCTGACGCAGCTCGGTGGCCCGTGCACCTGCATCCGGCGCTGCCTCAGCGCCAAACAGATCGAGGTTGCTCATGGCCCGATGTCACCGCATGAAGCTTCAGCTGAACAAGCGCCGCGCCTGGGGGCTGCCGGCAGACAAATCGCGGGCATCCAGCGTGTCGTACAAACTGTGCAGGTCGCGCGAAATCGCTTGCAGGGCCGCATCCGACAAGGGCTTGCCGTCGTCGTCCGTGATGGCCCCGTCCATCGCGCGCGCCAGCTCGGCGGCCACCTGACACATGCGGGGGAAAGGTTCTTGTCCGCGATCGACCTGCGGCACGTCGAGCATCAACACCACCTTGCGCACGGCCGCCTGGGTTGGGTCGTCGGCCAGGGCGGCTTGCGGGTCGTAGCTCAAGCCCAGAATCGGAGGCAGTCCCACTTCGGGCGCAGCGATCACCATGCGACCTGGGATCACGCCAGGGACAAAGCCCAAACGGGCGGCGTTTTGCTGGACAAAGCCGGGGCTCCAAGGCAAGTCGCGCGCACGCAGGGTGAAGCTGAGTTGCGCGTCGTGTTGGGTGGCGAACTGATCGAGTTCGCGGCCACGCGCCACCTCTTGCAGCATTTCGGGGAACTCGGGCGTGCCGTCGACCGCGTCGGCAAAGGCCTGGGTCTTGACCACATATTCCGAGAATTCGATCTCGTTCATCGGGCCCATCCGGTTGGCCAACTGCAAACCCGCTTGGAAAGCGCTGTAGCGCTGTCCCGCCCGGACCTGCTCCCATTCGCCCGAATCGGCGTGCAACCCCTCGATGGTGAACAGCTTGGTGCCCACGCGTCGGGTGGTGGGCATGGCCGCCAGAGCGGCGTCGCCGCTGACGGGGGCCTCGATCTCGATCAAGGTCAGGACGTCGATCAAGGCGTCTTGCACCGGCTTTTTGCTTTGCTGCGAAACCAGCGGGGGCATCTCGAAAGCGTCCTCCTCCACCGTTGGCTCAGGGGGGGGCGCTGCGGCCGATTCGGCGCCGACCAAGGGCTCAAACCCGGGCTCGCGCGGCGGGTTCGTCGGGGTGGGTTCGGCCTGACGAGGTGTGTTTTTCCGCGACGACCAGGCGCTGTGCGCCACCAGCCCCGCCAACACCACGCCACCGGCGATCGCCAGGGCCACTTGCAAAGTGCTCATGTCTGCTTGACTCCGTGCATCAATTGCTCTCGGCCATCGACACCGCCGACTCCATGTCGACGGCGACGATGCGGGACACGCCCTGCTCTTGCATGGTGACCCCGATCAGTTGCTCGGCCATTTCCATGGCGATCTTGTTGTGTGAAATGAACAAGAACTGGGTTTCCCGGGCCATGCTCGTGACCAGCTTGGCGTAACGCTCGGTGTTGGCATCGTCGAGCGGCGCATCGACCTCGTCGAGCAAGCAAAAGGGGGCCGGGTTGAGCTGAAAGATCGCGAACACCAGGGCGATGGCCGTCAGCGCCTTTTCTCCCCCTGAGAGCAGGTGGATGGTTTGGTTCTTTTTGCCCGGCGGTTGGGCCATGACCTGCACCCCGGAGTCCAGGATTTCCTCGCCTGTCATGACCAGCTTGGCATGCCCCCCACCGAAGAGCTCGGGGAACATGCGACCAAAATGTTCGTTGACGGTGTTGAAGGTGCTGCCCAACAGTTCGCGCGTTTCGCCATCGATTTTTCGGATCGCGTCTTCCAGGGTTTGCATGGCCTCGGTGAGGTCGGCCAACTGGGCGTCGAGAAAGGTCTTGCGCTCGCGGGCACTGGCCAACTCGTCCAGCGCCGCCAAATTGACCGCCCCCAAGGCGGTGATCTCGCGTTGCACCCGGTCGATCTCGGACTGCAGGCCCGTCAGACGCACCCCCTGTTCGGTGATGCTGCGTTCCACCTCGGCCAGATCGGCGCCGGCGTCGTGCAAGAACTGCTGATACTGCTCCAGGCCCAGGCGCGCAGCCTGCTCCTTGAGCTGCAAGTCGGTGATGCGCTGGCGCATGGGTTCGAGTTCGCGCTCCAGACTCAGGCGGCGCTCGTCGCTGGCCCGCAACTTGGCGGTCAGGTCCTCGTACTCATTGCGGCGCTGCGCCAGCGCACGTTCACGTTCGGATTTGAGCTCAAGGGCAGCTTGCAGGCCCGCTTGGGCGGCGGCATCGCTCAGGCGATCGAGTTCCTCGCGCAAACGTTGTTCCTCTTGAGCCAGACCGGCCAGCTGTTGCTGCGCCGTGTCGAGCGTGCGACGCAGCTCGGACTCGCGCGCGGCTTGGGTGCGACGGCTGAAATCGGCTTCTTGCGCCTCGCGCTCGATCGCGCGCCATTGCTCGCGCCCGTCATCGAGTCTGCGCTGGGCCTCCATGACCTGCTCTTCGAGCTGAGCGTGGCGCTCCTGGCTGTCGGCCAGCTGCATGTCCAGCGACTCAAAACGGGCCTCGGCCTCCAGGCGGCGTTGTTGCAAATCGTCCAACTGGGTCGAGACCTCGGCCAAATCGGTGTCGAGTTGACTGGCCCGCTGGCGGGTTTGCTCGGCCAGCTGAGTCAGGCGATTGAACTCCAACTCCAATTCATGCGCCTTGGCCTGACATTCTTGCGCTTGTCGGCGCACTGAAACCAGGCGTTGGCTGGCGTCGGCATAGGCCGATTCGGCGCGGGCCAGCGCCACCCGCGATTCCTCAAAAATCAGCGATTGTGCGCGCAGCTGTTTCTCCAGGTTTTCAATCTCCTGGGCCCGCGCCAACATGCCGGCTTGTTCGCTGTCCTGGGCGTAAAAGTGCAGGCCATGGCGGCTGACCGCATGGCCCTGGGCGGTGTAAATCACTTCGCCGGGTTGCAAGGTGTCCCGCGCCGACAGCGCCTGATCCAGGGTCGGCGCAGTGAAGCACCCGTGCAACCAGGCTTGCAACAGGCCCGACAAACCGGCGTCGCCCAATTGCAGCAAGTCACTCAGGCGGGGCAAGGTCGCAGGGGGGGCCACAGGGGCCGTCGCGGGTGGCGTGTAAAAGGACAGTTTGGCCGGTGGGGCGTCTTGATCCAGGGTCTTGACCATGTCCAAGCGGCTGACCTCCAAGGCGTTGAGCCGCTCGCGCAAGGCGGCTTCCAGGGCGCTTTCCCAGCCGCTTTGGATGTGGATCTTGCTCCACAGGACCTGCAATCCATCGAGGCCGTGCTTTTGCAGCCAGGGCTGCAATTTGCCGTCGACCTTGAGTTTCTCCTGCAAGGCTCTCAGGGCATCCAGGCGAGCGCTCAGATCGGCATTGCGTGCGCTCTCCTGGTTCAGGGTGTCCTGGGCCAGACGGCGTTGCTCATCAAGGGCGGGCAACTCGACCTCGAGCGATTGCCAGGCTTGGGTGGCGGCATCGCTGTCCTGGCGGCTTTGGTCCCATTGGGCTTGCAATTGAGTCAAATGGGTGTCGTCGGGTGTCGCCAGGGCGTTGCGGTCCGTGGCCAGGCGTTCCTTTCGGGTCACGAGTTGGCGCGACTGCTCCTCGATCACCCGTTGCTCGGCGGCCAAGACCTGGATGTGTTGCTGAACCTCTTGAACGCTGGCGCGTTGGGCATTGGCGCGTTGCTGGGCGTCCTGCACCTTTTGCTCCAGCAGGGGCAATTGTTGCTGGGCTTCTTCGGTGCGGGCTTCGAGCAGGGCGAGTTGCTCGCTGAGGCCCTCGGCCCGTGCAGCCATCTCGGTCAACTCGGCTTGGCTGGTGGTCTGGCTGTCCTCCCACATCTGGCGCTGCGTGCCCAGTTGTTCCAGTCGGGCCTGGGCCCGCTGACGGCCTTCGACCACATATCGGATTTCAGCCTCCAGACGACCAACCTCGGCATTGGCCTCGTACATCAGGCCTTGGGCCTGATTGACATGGTCACCCGCTGCATAGTGGGATTGGCGGATGGTTTCCAGCTCGGACTCGATGCGACGCAGTTCGGCGATCCGCCCTTCGAGCTCGGTGGCTGCTTGGGCGGCCTGGGTGGCCAAAGCGACCTGATCGGTTTCGGCCTCCTTGCGCTTTAAAAACCAAAGCTGCTGTTGCTTGAGTTGCACCTGCTTGTGCAGGGCATGGTAATGCTGGGCGACTTCCGCTTGTTTTTCGAGCTTGTCGAGGTTGGCATTGAGCTCGCGCAAGATGTCCTCGACCCGGGTCAGGTTCTCACGCGTGTCCGAGAGACGGTTTTCGGTCTCGCGGCGGCGTTCCTTGTATTTGGACACCCCAGCGGCCTCTTCGAGGAAGAGACGCAACTCTTCTGGTTTCGACTCGATGATCCGACTGATCGTGCCTTGACCGATGATGGCGTACGCCCGGGGACCCAGGCCGGTGCCTAAAAAGACGTCTTGCACATCGCGGCGTCGCACCGGTTGGTTGTTGATGTAATAACTGCTGGTGCCGTCGCGCGTCAGCACCCGCTTGACGGCGATCTCGGCGTATTGACTCCACTGTCCACCGGCGCGGTGATCGCTGTTGTCAAAGACCAATTCGACGCTGGAGCGGCTCGACGGTTTGCGCGTGGTGGTGCCGTTGAAAATGACGTCTTGCATCGACTCGCCACGCAACTCGCTGGCCCGGCTTTCGCCGAGCACCCAGCGCACCGCGTCCATGATGTTCGACTTGCCACAACCGTTGGGACCGACCACGCCGACCAGTTGGCCTGGCAGCATGAAATTGGTGGGTTCGGCAAAAGATTTGAAGCCAGACAGCTTGATCGAACTGAGACGCACTGGCGGTCCTTATTTGAATACCAAAGTGTCAATGAAAGGGGCCGATGGATCGGCCAACGCATCCCTTAACTATACCTGTGAAGCCAGGCCCGAACCTCGGCCAGCCACAGGCCCAAGCTGGGCAAGACGGCCCTGGCCCGTGGTTCGCCCAACTCATGTTGGCCCTGTCGGCAAGCGTCGTCGGCCAGGGTCAGGGCTTCGTACAGCGCGGGCACCGCAAACATGCCCGCCATGCCCTTGAGGGCGTGCAAAAGGCGGTGCAGGGTCTGGGCATCTTCCCCTCGGGTGAGTGCCTGGTTCAGGGCCATGGTCTGGTGCGCCAGATCGTCGGCCAAGGTCTGCATCAGGGGGCGCAAATCGGCAGCATCGAGGGCATAGTCGCTCAAGCGATGCAGGTCCAGCCAGGAAAAGTGGGGCGGGGGGTTCACACAAGGGATAATAACCGCATGAATCCCTTGCTGAACAGACTGCAGCCTTACCCATTTGAGCGCTTGCGTCAACTGTTTGCCGATGTGCAACCCAACCCGGCCCATCGGGCCATCAGTTTGGGCATTGGCGAGCCCCGTCACGCCACGCCTTTGTTCATCAAAGAAACGCTGATGGGGGCGTTTGGTGCCCTGGCCGCCTATCCCCCTACCGCCGGGGACCCGGCCCTGCGCCAGGCGTGTGCGGGCTGGTTGGAGCGCCGCTACGGCTTGAAATTGGACCCGGCGACCCAGATCCTGCCGGTCAACGGGTCGCGTGAGGCGCTTTTTGCCCTGGTGCAGACGGTGATCGACCCGACCCCGAATTCCAGTGGTCAACGCCCCATCGTGGTGTCGCCCAATCCGTTCTACCAAATTTACGAGGGCGCGGCCCTGCTCGCCGGTGCCGACACGTTTTACGCCCCCAGCGTGCCCGAGCGCAACTTCGCCATCGACTGGGACCGCGTGCCGCCAGAGGTGTGGGGGCGCACCCAATTGGTGTTTGTTTGCTCACCAGGCAACCCCACCGGGGCCGTCATGCCCTTGTCCGAATGGGCCAAACTCTTTGAACTCAGCGACCGCCATGGGTTCGTGATTGCTTCTGATGAGTGTTACAGCGAAATTTACTTCCGCGACGAGCCGCCGTTGGGCGGACTGGAAGCGTCCGCTCGGTTGGGTCGGACCGACTTTCGGCGTCTGATCGCTTTCACCTCCTTGTCCAAACGCAGCAATGTACCGGGCATGCGCAGCGGCTTTGTGGCGGGTGACGCAGGGCTCATCAAGCCGTTCTTGCTCTATCGCACCTACCACGGCAGCGCCATGAGCGGAATGGTCCAGGCCGCCAGCATCGCCGCTTGGAACGATGAACAGCACGTGATCGACAACCGCGCCTTGTATCGGGAGAAATTCGCCCAAGTGACGCCGGTTTTGCAGTCGGTTTTGGACGTGCGACTGCCCGACGCCGGCTTTTATCTGTGGGCGGCCGTCCCCGGCGGCGATGACACGGGCTTCGCACGGGATTTGTACGCCCAATACAATGTGACGGTGCTGCCGGGCAGTTATCTGGCCCGCGAATCCATGGGACACAACCCTGGTCAGGGCCGTGTGCGCATGGCCCTGGTGGCGGAGACCGCCGAGTGCTTAGAGGCCGCCCATCGCATCGTTCAATTCATTCAATCCAACGCAAAGAACCGACCATGAGCCAACAACTGGAAACCCTGATCAACAACGCCTGGGAGCAACGCGCCCAACTCTCTCCCGGTGCCGCCCCCAAGGAGGTCCTGGATGCCGTCGAGCACGTGATTGCCGAGCTCAATGGGGGGCGCCTGCGCGTGGCCACCCGCAGCGGGGTCGGTCAGTGGGAGACCCACCAATGGATCAAAAAAGCCGTGTTGCTGAGTTTCAGGCTCAAGGACAACGAGGTCATCAAAGCCGGTGAACTGGGGTTTTATGACAAGGTGCAGACCAAATTTGCCCACCTTGACCCCGAAGAGATGAAAAAGAGCGGCGTGCGCGTCGTGCCTCCCGCCGTGGCCCGCCGCGGCAGTTACATCGCCAAGGGCGCGATCTTGATGCCCAGCTATGTCAACATTGGCGCCTATGTCGATGAAGGCACGATGGTCGACACCTGGGCCACCGTGGGCTCGTGCGCCCAAATCGGTAAAAACGTGCACCTGTCTGGGGGCGTGGGCATCGGTGGCGTGCTCGAGCCCCTACAGGCCAACCCAACCATCATCGAGGACAACTGCTTCATCGGCGCTCGCTCCGAGATCGTCGAAGGCGTGATCATTGAGGAAAACTCGGTCATCTCGATGGGGGTCTACATTGGTCAGAGCACCAAGATTTACGACCGCGCCACGGGCCAGGTCACTTACGGGCGCGTGCCTGCTGGATCGGTGGTCGTGTCGGGCAACCTGCCCAGCGCCGACGGCAAGTACAGCCTGTATTGCGCCGTGATCGTCAAGCGGGTCGACGCCCAGACCCGCGCCAAGACCAGTCTCAACGACTTGCTTCGCGATTAAAGGCCATGTCCCCTGCCCTGTCCCTGACCGAGGCCCTGATTGCCCGTCCCTCGGTCACCCCCGATGACGCAGGTTGCTTGGATCTGCTGGGGCAACGCTTGGCTGGCGTTGGCTTTGCTTGCGAGCGCCTCGACAGTGGCCCCCAGACTTTTCGGGTCAGTAACCTGTGGGCCTTGCGTGAAGTCGCGGCGGCGCCGACCCTGGTCTTTGCCGGTCACACCGACGTGGTGCCCACCGGCCCCATCGATCAGTGGGTCAGCGACCCGTTCACGCCCACCCATCGCGACGGCAAGCTCTACGGGCGCGGCGCGAGCGACATGAAAACCTCGATCGCGGCCATGGTGGTGGCGACCGAGGAGTTTTTGACCCGCTGCCCCAACCCTGCGTTTTCCATCGCCTTTTTGCTCACCAGTGACGAGGAAGGCCCCGCCGTGGACGGCACGACCGTGGTCTGTGAAGCGCTCAAGGCCCGGGGGCAGCGCTTGGACTGGTGCATCGTGGGCGAGCCGACCTCGGTTGAGCGCACCGGTGACATGATCAAAAACGGGCGTCGCGGGACCTTGAGCGGCAAACTTCGCGTCAAAGGCATCCAGGGACACATCGCCTATCCCCAACTGGCTCGCAACCCGGTGCACGACCTGGCCCCTGTCTTGGCCGAATGGGTGGCCACCACTTGGGACCAGGGCAACGATTACTTCCCGCCCACCAGCTGGCAGGTGTCCAACATCCACGCCGGCACTGGGGCCGGCAATGTCATCCCCGGCGAGTGTGTGGTCGATTTCAACTTTCGCTTTTGCACCGAATCCAGCGTCGACAGCCTGAAGTCGCGCATCACCGAGGTGCTCGACCGCCATGGCGTTGAATACGAACTGACTTGGGTTCTGGGGGGCATGCCCTTTTTGACCCCTCGGGGCGATTTTGTCGACGTGGTTCAGGGCGCGATCCGCGATGTCGCAGGCATTGAGACCGAACTCTCGACCACCGGTGGCACCAGCGATGGGCGATTCATCGCCCAGATCTGTCCCCAGGTGATCGAGCTCGGCCCACCCAATGCCAGCATCCACAAGATCAACGAGCATGTCGCCGTGGCCGACATCGACCCTTTGAAAGACATGTATCGCCGCATCCTGGAGCGCCTGCAAGAGCGCCACGCGGCCCGATGAGTCGACCCAGGACGGGTCATCAGGCCATGGACCACGTCGCCCAGCGATTGACGCAGGCCGGCGTGGCTTTGGGCCAGGGCACACTGAACCACCGAGATGAAGCCGCTTGGCTGGTCTTGTGGGCCCTCGGCTGGCCCCTGGACAGTGACGATCAGGCCTTGAACACCCCCTTGAGCACGGCTCAATGGCAGAAGATTGAGGCGCTGCTGGACCGCCGCGTCCAGAGCCGCGAACCCATGGCCTACCTGAGTGGTGAGGCCTGGTTGCAAGGGGTGCCCTTCATCGTGGATGGCCGCGTGATCATCCCGCGCAGCCTGATCGCCGAAATTTTGGCCGAAGGCGTGCTGGATCCCTTTGTGCCCCCCGTTGCTGCCCGCGTGCTCGATCTCTGTACCGGAAATGGCAGTCTGGCGGTGTTGTGCGCGATGGCTTGGCCTCAGGCCCAGGTGGACGCCGCTGACCTCAGCACGGACGCCCTTGATGTCGCCCGCCTGAATGTCAACCGCCATGGCCTGACCCAGCAGATCCGTTTGATGTGCGGCGATGGCTTGGCGGTCGCCGATGGCCCCTATGACCTGATCGTGTGCAACCCACCCTATGTCAACGCCGACAGCATGAAGGCCCTGCCCCCCGAGTTCAAGCAAGAGCCCGAATTGGCCCTGGCGGGCGGGCCGGATGGCATGGATTTCATACGCCCCCTGCTCGCCCAGGCACATCGTCACCTGAAGCCAGGCGGTGCATTGGTGCTGGAAATTGGCCACGAGATCGACCATTTTCTGCGCGCCTTCCCGGCGCTGGGGGGGCTGTGGTTGCCCACCAGCGCGGGGGATGAACAGGTGGTGTTGCTGACCCAAGAGGATTTGCGGGGCGTGTCGGCATGATCGTTTTGGAGGGGATCGAACTGCGCCGTGGCGCCCGCGTCTTGCTCGCGGACGCCAGTGTCACCCTGCACCCAGGTGAAAAAATCGGTCTGGTGGGCCGCAACGGGGCGGGTAAATCGAGTCTATTTGCCCTGTTTGCGGGCCGGTTGCACGAAGACCAAGGTCAGTTCAGCATCCCCACCCAGTGGCAACGCGCCGAGGTCGAGCAGCACATGCCCGAAACCGATCAGGGGGCGACCGACTTTGTACTGGCCGGTGACCAGCGGCTGACCCAAGCCCAAGCCCAGCTGAGCCAGGCCGAGCAAAGCGGCGAGGGTGAGCGGATCGCCCACGCCCATGCCGAGCTTCACGACGTTGGGGCCTTTGATGCCCGGGCGCGCGCCCAGAGCCTGATTTTGGGTTTGGGCTTCCAAGTCGATGCGCTGGATCGACCGGTCAACAGCTTTTCGGGTGGGTGGCGCATGCGACTGCAGCTGGCCCGCGCCCTGATGTGCCCATCGGACCTGTTGTTGCTCGATGAGCCGACCAACCACTTGGACCTGGATGCCTTGATCTGGTTGGAGGGCTGGTTGCAGCGCTACCCTGGGACCTTGATCGTGATCAGCCACGATCGTGAGTTTCTCGACGCCGTGACCCGAGTCACCCTGAGCATCGGCCACGAGCGACTGACGCGATACAACGGCCCTTACACCGCTTATGAGCAGTGGCAAGCCGATCAGCAGACCTTGCAGCAAGCGGCCTTCGAGCGCCAACAGGACAAGATCGCCCACCTGCAAAAATTCATCGATCGATTCAAAGCCAAAGCGACCAAGGCCAAGCAGGCACAAAGCCGGGTCAAGGCGCTGGAGCGCATGGAAAAGCTCGCCCCGGTGTTGGCCCAAGCGGACTTCCAGTTTGAATTCAGACCGCCTGAAGCCATGCCCAATCCCATGTTGGCCTTGCGCCAGGCCCAGGTCGGCTACACCGCTGCCGGTGGGCAAACCACCCCCATTTTGGACGGGGTGAACCTGTCGGTGTTACCGGGTCAACGCATCGGGATTTTGGGGGCCAATGGCCAAGGCAAATCGACCCTGGTCAAGACCCTGGTCGGGCAACTGCCCTTGCTCCAAGGCCAACGTGCCGAAGGCAAAGGCCTGGCTTTGGGCTACTTCGCCCAGCAAGAGCTCGACGTGCTGTCCTTGAACGAGACCCCGCTGGACCACATGGTCCGATTGGCGCGCCAGGTCAGCCCCCAAGCCCGCGAGCAAGAGTTGCGCAACTTTCTGGGTGGTTTCCGGTTTCCTGACGAGTTGGCGCGGCAGCAGGTCGGAACCCTCAGCGGGGGCGAGCGCGCCCGCTTGGTGCTGGCCATGTTGGTCTGGCAAAAGCCCAACCTGTTGCTGCTCGACGAGCCAACCAACCACCTGGACTTGGCGACCCGCGAGGCGCTGGCCATGGCCCTGAACTCATTTGAAGGCAGCGTGTTGCTGGTCAGCCACGACCGCGCCCTGCTGCGCTCGGTCTGCGATGAATTCTGGCTGGTCACCGGGGGGCGCGTGGGTCCGTTTGACGGTGATTTGGAAGACTATCAAAAGCACCTGCTCGAAGAAGCCAAGCGCTTGCGTGAATCGCTCAAAACCAACCCGGTCAGCGACGGCGGCATGACCAGCACCGACGAGGTCAACCCTAAATTGCAGCGCCAACAAGCCGCCCAAAAGCGTCAGGCGCTGGCCGAGCAAACCCGCCCCTGGCGCAAAGAGTTGGAGAAAATCGACACCCAACTGCCTCAACTCAACCGCGAGCGCGAGGCCCTGCTGGCCCTGGCCATGACGCCTGAGGCCATCGACGACATGGCCGAATGGGGACGCCGATGCAAGGCACTGGATGAGCAAATCAGCCAACTGGAAGAGCGTTGGCTGGCGCTTTCAGAGATGATTGAAGGGGCGGGGCAAACCCATTGAGGGTTTCATGACCTGTCCCTCGATTTGGACTTGGTGTGCCAGCGCCAAGCCGTCTCGATGATCTGATCCAGTCGATGAAAGCGTGGCTGCCAGCCCAAGTGTGAAACGGCTTTGCTGGCATCCCCCACCAACCGCGCCGGATCGCCCTCGCGACGTGGGGCCATTTGAACGGGAATGGTTTTGCCCGTCACGGCTTGAGCCACCTCGATCACCTCCTTGACCGAATAGCCTTGGCCATTGCCCAGGTTGTAGCAATCGGTTTTCGCGCCGCGTTCCAAGGCTTGCAGCGCCAACACATGCGCGGCAGCCAAATCGGTCACGTGAATGTAATCGCGGATGCATGTGCCATCTGGGGTGTCGTAATCGTCGCCAAAGACCTGAATCGCATTTCGCTTCCCCATGGCCGCGTCCAGCACCAAGGGGATCAGGTGCGTCTCGGGATCATGGTCTTCTCCGATGTGTCCCTCAGGATCAGCGCCAGCGGCATTGAAGTAGCGCAAAGACATCGAGCGCAATCCATGCGCCCGATCAAAGTCGGCCAAGATGCGCTCCACCATCCACTTGGCGGTGCCGTAAGGGTTGATGGGACTTTGTGGATGGTCCTCGCGAATGGGCACTTGCTGGGGGATGCCATAAGTGGCGCAAGTGCTGGAAAAAATGAATCGGTTTATGCCATGGTCACGCGCGGCTTCCAATAGGGTGAGCGTACCAGCCACATTGTTTCGATAATATTTGCCTGGGTCTTGAACCGACTCACCCACATAGGTGAAGGCGGCAAAATGCATGATCGCCGTCGGTCGATATTTGGCGATCACCGCATTCAGTCGCTCTCGATCGGCAATGTCCCCTATTTCTAAAGGCCCCCAACGCACGGCCCAATCATGTCCGTAAACCAAATTGTCATAAGTCACTGGGGTGTAGCCCGCTTGCGCCAAAGCTTTACAGGCATGGCTTCCAATGTAGCCAGCGCCTCCGGTGACCAAAACAGGCGACATGATGGGGAACTTGAACCAAGAAATAAAAATGAGGGGTTAACGCCCAATGTATCGTAAATAAATGGTAGGACGTGCAGGATTCGAACCTGCGACCAACGGATTAAAAGTCCGCTGCTCTACCAACTGAGCTAACGTCCCACGGTGTTTGACACCCGCAAAAAGCACACAACTTGCCATTTGCTAAGCCTCACATTATAGCGTCATTTTTGCAACTTTTGCAAATGGCCATCTGCCAAATGCGCCATGACCCAACCCGCCGCGCACAAACCAAACGTCGCAGTCACACTGACCAGAGAGCCATAGCCACTGCAGTTGAGCGTGGCATCACACATGTCGGCCTCTTGAGGGCGAACCACAGGCTCGTTGCTGTAAACATAATGCCAACCCATGCGACGCCCAGCCGCTGGCGCGCCCGCCTTGCGCAAGCGTTGGCGCACTTGCGCCAGCAAAGGGTCGTGGGTGATCACGGACAGGTCCTCGATCGCGACCCGATGGGCCATGTGCTTGCCTCCGGCTGCGCCCACCCCAATGAAGGGGGTGCGATGGGATTGGGCCCACAGGGCCAAGGCACACTTGGCGCGCACCTGATCACAGGCGTCGACCAGGGCGTCGACCGGTTTTGCCAAAGAGTTCAAGAGGTCATCGCAGTTGTCTGCTGTCACCCACTCTTCGATGCACTGGACCATACAGTTGGGGTTGATTTGAGCGATTCGCTCCTTCAGGGCGAGCACTTTGGCCTGACCAACGGTGCCCTCCAGCGCCTGGATTTGTCGGTTGATGTTGGATTCTGACACCTGATCCAAATCGATCAAGGTCAGATGCCCCACGCCCGTGCGGGCCAAGGCCTCGACGGTCCACGAGCCCACGCCCCCAACCCCCACCACCACGATGTGTGCGTGTCGCACGCGATCTGCCGCTTTGGGGCCCCAAAGCCGATCCAAACCGGAGAACCGGCGCCGCAGGTCAACGTCAGCGACCATCAAACTTGACGCTCAAGGCGCCAAATCTGGTATTTGAAACCCAACAAAGCGCCGACGACAATGAACGCCAAGGCCATGAACGCGTTGAATGCCAGGGTGGACACGCCGCTCAGACCCTGACCAATGGTGCATCCCAGCGCGGTCACGCCGCCAACCCCCATCAAAACAGCCCCCAAGAGGTGATGACCCAGATCGTCTACGCCGCCAAACCCCTCCCAACGGAAGGATCGGGTGAACAAGGAGCTGACAAAAGCACCGGCAATCACCCCCAGGGCAATCATCACCCCCAGGGTCAGCACCTTGGATTTGTCACTGAAAAACATCAGCCAATCGAGCACGTAGGCCATGGGCGCCACAAAGCTGAGCGATTCCATGCGACCACTGTTGGTGGCCACGTAGACCTGTTCCAGGGTGAGTGGGTGTTCATCGACGAAGCCCACGTGTCCGGTCAACCACCACATGGCGGCCACGATGCCCCCACAACCCAGTCCAGCCCACAGGTTGGTGGCGGTCCAAAAGTCTTTGTGCCGCAACACCCACAGGGACAACATCAGTCCCAAGGCCAAACCCACCCAGGCGGCGCCTTGCGTGGGGTCGAGCCCCAGGGCGACGGAAAGCCAATGCCCCAAGCTGGCGTTGGGTTCCATGCTGACATAGACCTGATCGACGGTGCTGTTGCGAAGCACCGCTGTGAGGCCACGCAAGGTGGCAAAGGCGCTCACCCCCATGACCACAAACACCACCCAGGCCTTGAGGTTGCCGGTCCCGACCCGGATCAGGGTCTTGTTGCCGCACCCAGACGAGAGCACCATCCCCAGGCCAAAGAGCACCCCCCCCACGCCAGTGGACAGCCAACTGAACCGGGGGGTGATGTAGAGGGCATCGGTGGGCCGGATTTGACCGCTCAGACTCAGCAGGGCAAAACCGATCATGGCCACGCCCATGGCCAGCATCCACTGGCGGGCGCGCGACCAATCCCCCATATTGACCACATCGCTGATCGCGCCCATGGTGCAAAAATGCGTGGCCTGGGCAATGGCACCAAACAAAAACGCGAGGGCGAAGCCCGACCACAGAACCCACTGGGTCAGCGAGGCGAAAACAGCTGGGTCCATGAAGACGGCCTTTGGATCATTTGAGCTTGGACAGGCGCTCTTTGGCGGCTGCAGCGGCTTCGGAACTGGGGTGGGCCTTGATCAGGTCTTCAAGGGTTTTGCGGGCCGACTTGGGTTCCTTCATCTCGATCTGACAGTTGGCAATGGCCAGCCACGACTCGGGCGCACGCGCGTGATCGGGGGCCAGTTGAATCAATTGCCGAAAGGTCGCCACCGCCGACTTGTAATCGCGGGTGGCGTATTGGGCATTGCCCAGCCAGAACAAAGACTGGGGCAAGTAAGCGCTGTTGGGGTAACGCCGGTTGAAGTCGGCAAACATCAGGCTTGACGCGGCAAAGTCGCCCTTGCGAAACACCCCGAGGGCTTGCTCGTAATCTTTGACCTCTTGCGGCTCGATTTCTTTTTCAACGCCGTCAATGGTGACCCGCACGGGCTCAAATTTGCGCAAACGTTCTTCAACCCCTTGGGCCTGGTCCTTGAGCCGGCGCTGGGTGTCCGAGAGTTCTTTCACCAACAGGTCACGGTCACCCTGGGCTTTGGACAATTCGGCTTTCAGACCGTCGATTTGCGATTGCATGTCCAACAGGGCGCGTCGCATCTGTTCGCTGTCATCGGCCCCAGCCAGAGACTCTTTGCCCAGGCGTTCGGTCTGCTGGCGCAGGGCCTCGACCTGCTTGCGCAGCTCCAAAATGGCCAGTCGGGCCTCTTTGTCCTCCAAAAAGGCCCAAGCGGGCGCGCTGCCCACGACCAGGGCCAAGCACAGCAAAGAGGTTCGAACAAGCCAGCGCATGATCAGCGGTAGTTGAACTCAACGCGACGGTTCTTGGCGTAGGCGGCTTCGTTGCTGCCCATGACCGCCGGCTTTTCTTCGCCGAAGCTCACGGCCTCGATCTGGTTGTCGGCCACGCCAAGCAGGTTCAAGGCCTTGCGCACGGCTTCGGCGCGCTTCTGACCCAGGGCCAGGTTGTATTCACGCCCACCCTGCTCGTCGGCGTGGCCTTCCAGGTTGGCACGGCGCTTGGCATCGGCACGCAGGTAACGGGCATGGGCCTCGATCAAGGGTTTGGCTTCGGTCTTGATGACGAAACTGTCAAAGTCAAAATACACCACTTTCTCAACACCGGCAGGTCCGGGATCGATGCCTCGGGTTTGCATGGCGGTCACGGGGGCCACGCTCGATTGGCCCTGGGCCGAAGGCGTCACGGCGGTGCCGGCCTTGTCCTCAACGGGGACATCATCGAGTTTGACGCCCGAGGCGCATGCAACCAGCAGCAGGGGCAAAACCAGGGCAAGAAGGTGTTTTTTCATTTGACTTTCCTTGTTCAAAAAATTCAGGGGTGAAATGGGCCCCAATGGGGTTCCCGAATGTCACCGCTTTGGCCTGCAAGTCGGGCGGTGATCTTGCCGTCCAGGGTCGTGGTCATGAGCGCTTCACGACCTGACGACTGAGTGGCGTACACCAGCAACCGGCTGTTGGGCGCAAAACTGGGTCTCTCATCGGCCACGGTTTCGGTGATGGCGGTCACTTTTTCAGATTGCAGGTCCATCAGGTGCAATTTGAACTGCCCCCCTACGCGGGAGACATACGCCAGCCATCGCCCGTCGGGGCTGATGTTTGGAGAGATATTGTAATTGCCGCTGAAGGTCACGCGCTGAACTGGACCGCCCCGGGCAGGCGTGCGATAAATTTGAGGCGAGCCGCCACGGTCACTGACGAAGTAAATGGCCGACCCGTCCGGCGAGAAAACAGGCTCCGTGTCGATGCTGTTGGATTGGGTCAACCGCTGGGGCTCACCGCCAGCGGAGGGGATCAAGAAAATCTGCGATCCGCCTTCGCGACTCAGCGTGACCGCCACCGTACGCCCATCGGGGGACCAGGCTGGGGCGCTGTTCGAGCCCTTGAAATTGGCCAAAACCCGCCGTTTTCCAGAGGCGACGTCGTGCACATAAACGACGGGTTTGCGGGTTTCGAACGACACATAGGCCAACTCGCGACCGCTGGGCGACCAACTGGGGGAAATGATCGGTTCCGGGCTGTTCAGGGCGGGCTGCGCGTTTTCGCCGTCGGCGTCGGCAATCCAGAGCGTGAACTGGTTGCTGCGCTTGGTGACATACGCCAGGCGGGTTGAAAAGACCCCCTTTTCGCCGGTCAGTCGCTCGTAAATCTGGTCGGCCATGCGGTGCGCCGCCAGCCGCAAATCAGCGGCCACCACGACAAAACTGGCGCCCCCCAGGTCTTGCGACTTGACCACGTCCCAGAGCCGGTAACGCACATCAAAGCGGCCATCGGCCAGCCGCGTGACACTGCCAGTGACCAGGGCGTCGGCCCCACGGCTGCGCACACCGGCCAGATCCGGTCGGGCGTTCTCATCCAGGGTGTCGCTCAGGGCGATCTGGCGAAACAGCCCGCTGCGCTCCAAATCGGCCCTGACGATGGCCGACACCTGTTGTGGCGCCCTGCCCTCATCGCGAAAACTGGCCAAGGCGATGGGGATCTGCTGCATGCCGATGCCCGACACATCGACACGAAACTGGGCGTGGGCCATCGCCGCCGCACCCAGGGCCGTGCCAACCAAGACAATTCGACGGGTCAGAATCATGACACTAGAGGATTGAATTCGATGCCGCACATTCTAGGAGCAAAGGGGCCCGATTTGGCTCCAAGCGGACAAAGGTCAGTAAAATCCACAAGCCATGCCCTCCCTCAGCGTCATCATCGTCGCCAAAAATGAAGCCCACAACATTGTGGATTGTGTGCATTCGTGTTCGTTTGCCGATGAAATTCTGGTGCTGGACTCGGGCAGCACCGATGGCACGCCTGATCTGGCCCGACAGGCTGGCGCCAGGGTGATTGAGACCGATTGGCCAGGGTATGGCCCACAGCAGCAGCGTGGCATCGCGGCGGCGAGTTGTGATTGGGTTTTGTCGCTGGATGCGGATGAACGAATCTCACCTGAGCTGAGAGATGAAATCCTCCCGGCCATTGAGCACCCTCGGGCCGAAGGCTACCGACTGCCCAGGCTGTCGACTTTTTGTGGGAAATTCATCCACCACAGCGGTTGGCGGCCAGACTACACCTTGCGCTTGGTCCGGCGTGATTTGGCCGGTTTCACCGACCATTTCCTGCACGCGCACATGACGGTTCGGGGCAGCAGGGCTGATCTGTCCCAGCCCATCATCCATTACAGTTATCGAGATTTGCGCGATGTGCTCGACAAACTGGACCGTTACTCCAGCGGCAACGCGCGCGACATGGCCGGTCGGCAACTGCCTGTCAGAGGACTGGGACATGCCCTGGCTCACGGGTTTTGGGCATTTTTTCGCACCTATGTGATCAGGGCTGGGTTTCTCGACGGTGCGGCGGGCCTGATGCTGGCCATCTACAACGGCGAGTGCACCTATTACAAGTACCTGAAACATCGTGAAATGCAACTTGCTCGGCCATCGGGACTTCCGTTGTGAGTTCGACAGCGCAAAACCCTCGCACCCTCGTGCAGCGACTCCGGCGTTGTGGGCGTCACTTTCAAACCCCTTTTTACGCCTGGATCGCGGCCATTTTGGGCATGTTGGCCATATCGATCACCGAACCCCTGGTTCCCGCCTTGCTCAAACCTTTGCTGGACAAAGGATTTGTTTCTGGTGGACTCAATGTTTGGTTGGTTCCGATCGCATTGTTGGGTATTTTCTTTGTTCGCGGCGCTGGCACCTACATCAGCCAGGTCGCGCTGGCCAAAGTCGCCAACACCGGTGCCATGCGACTTCGTCTCAAACTTTTTCAGAAATTACAGCATGCGCAGCCTGCTCTGTATCAGCATGAATCGTCGAGTTCGATCAACAACACGCTGACCCACGAGGTTCACCACGGTGCCAGCACGATGGTGATGGCCTTGCTGACGCTGGGGCGTGATTCCTTGACCTTGATCGCTTTGCTGGCTTATCTGGTTTATTTGAATTGGCAGATGATCTTGATCGTCTCGCTCCTCTTCCCAGCGCTGTTTTGGGTGGTACAAGTCACGACGCGGCGCCTGGGTCGCATCAACCGTGAGAGCGTCCACGCCAACGATGTGCTGGCCTATGTGATCGAAGAAAATGTATTGGCCTACCGCGAAATTCGATTGCAGGGCGCGCAAAACCAGCAAGGCCATCGCTTTCAGCAGCAGGCGGAACAAGCCATGCGTCTGAGCATGAAAGGCACGGCAGCTGGGGCGCTCATCACCCCATTTACGCAACTGTTGGCGGCCTTGTCATTGTCTGGAGTGATCAGTTTTGCTTTGGTTCAAAGCAGCGCCCAAGGCATCAGCGTTGGCAGTTTCGCGGCTTTTGTGACGGGCATGCTCATGCTGATCGCGCCCATCAAACACCTGTCTGAAGTCACCATTCCCCTGACAAGAAGTTTGGTTGCCCTCGAAAAGGTATTGGACTTTCTCGATCGATACCCCGACGAACAAGGCGGCACGCATGCCCCACAACGGGTTCAAGGGCGCGTCACGTTTGAGCACGTCCATGTTTCATTTGCTGGGCGTGAGCGCCCCGCCGTGGATCACCTGAGCCTGGATGTGGCACCCGGTGCAACCATCGCACTGGTCGGTGCTTCGGGTTCTGGCAAAACCACCCTGGTCAATCTGTTGCCGCGCTGGATCGAACCGACGGGGGGACGGGTCTTGATCGACCATGTGCCGGTGCAGGAGTTTGACTTGAATGCCTTGCGCCATCAAATCGGCATGGTGAGTCAGCAGGTGGTGATCCTGAACGACACCGTGTTCAACAACGTGTGTTTGGGGCAAGCACCAGACCGTGACCGTGCCAGGCAGTGCTTGGAATCGGCCAATTTGGGCGACTGGCTGGCTCAATTGCCACAAGGCATGGACAGCCTGGTGGGGCACAACGCCTCGCAACTGTCGGGTGGACAACGTCAACGCCTGGCGATCGCCCGCGCCATGTACAAAGATGCCCCCATCCTGATTCTGGATGAAGCCACTTCGGCGCTGGACAACGAGTCCGAACGATTGGTTCAAGAGGCCTTGACCCGTTTGAGCAAGGGACGTACCACCCTGGTCATCGCCCATCGACTGTCGACCATTGAAAACGCCGATCGCATTGTCGTCATGGACCAGGGCAAGGTCATCGAGCAAGGCACACACGCGCAACTGATCGCACAACGTGGTGCCTATTGGAACTATGTCCAATTGGGCGAAAGGACCAGCACTTGAGCACTCAGGCCCCTCGGTGGTTGATCCTGGCCCACCCTTTCAACATGGATGGTCGAGC
>JACCDX010565945.1_pt1 | contig 40791 bp, 57 predicted proteins | sample 7449681 | NCBI WGS metagenome assembly JACCDX01 (sample SAMN15323450, study PRJNA562643) | freshwater metagenome | isolation source: river surface water | place: USA:Blue River Watershed | collected 2017-08-18
AGCTCGACAAGTTAAGGCGCACAGGTGCCGCAGGGGCGACCCACAAACCGTGGTACTCGCCAAACTCTTCAAGCATTTCGTCGTCGCTGAGGTCAGCCAACGGCATTTCTTGCTGAGCCAAAAAAGCCTTTGCCAGATCGCTGGCCACGTACTGCGGCGCGGACTCAGTGGGCACGAAGTCTAGCACGCCCCGAACCCGCATCGACGTCAGCAAAAACCGCGCGGCCTTGTTGAAGTCCAGGCTCGGGTGCCCCGCTTGGCGCAGGGCTTCGCTTGCGCTTTGCGCCGTCACCGCGCCATCGCGCAGTGCGGCCCGAACCACAGCGGCTTCGCTGACGTTGCGCAGCATGTCAGCGGGCCCAAACGCCCGTCGGTTTGTCGGCTGCGCTGTTTGTCTGTTTTTTCATTTTGCTTAAGCTTTAGGTTGCTCGACAGCAATGTGCCGTCGATGTGTTGTATTAGACCACGCTTTTGGCATTTATGTCTAACCTTTTTGCGTTCTGTAAAAATAATTTTACTGGTGTTGTTTGCGCGCAACAATAGGGTGTTTCCGGCTTGACCCATACAATGGTTTTTGTTTTGCAAACAGAGGGCCTACCGATGCAAGCTAAAGTGACTGAAGCGGAATTCATCAAAATCTGGGAGCGGCTGCGAAGCGTGACTTTGGTCGCCAAGGAGCTCGGTCTTAACGTGCGGTCGGTGCAAACGCGCCGCCGAACTATCGAGGGCCGCCACGGAATCTCTCTGGAAAACCGCCCTGTCGAGTTGCACCAGGCCGAGTTGCGGGGCCTCGTCCTTCAGCTGGGCATTGAAGACGGCACGATCCTGATCGGCTCTGACGCCCACATATGGCCGGGCGAGCTGGACACGATCAAGCGCGGGTTCCTGTGGGCCTGCAAGGCGCTCAAGCCGACGCACATCATTGCCAACGGCGATTGGTTTGACGGGGCGTCCATCAGCCGCCATCCGTCCATCGGCTGGGAGACCAAACCCAGCGTGGTGCAGGAGCTCGAAGCCGTCAAGGACTTCACGCACAAGGTCGAGAAGGCCGCCAAAGGGGCCAAGAAGTATTGGACGCTTGGCAACCACGACATGCGGCTGGAGAGCCGTCTGGCGCACCAGGCACCCGAGTTTGTGACGATGCACGGCACGCGGCTGCGCGATCACTTCCCTGGCTGGGAGTTCTGCTGGCGCGTGGACATCAACGAGAGCATCGTCGTGCGCCATCGCGAGGCCGGGGGTGAGCACGCCGACTGGAACAACACGGTGAAGTCCGGCCGCACGATTGTGACGGGCCACGATCACCGGCTGGGTGTCGTGCCCTTCACGGACTACAACGGCACGCGCTACGGCGTGCGCTGCGGCTACATGTGCGACACGCCGCTGAGCGGCCAGTTCGCAAACTACCTCGAAGCCAAGGCGCCCAACTGGCACCCCGGCTTCGTGGTCTTGACCATCAAAGACGGCGAGCTGCTCATGCCTGAGCTGGTGAGTCGTCTGTCGGAAGATCGGATTCAATTCCGAGGTCAAGTTGTAACTGTCTAGGGTCGACCTCTGGCAGCGGGGGAGGCGTCCAGCTTGGGCGCTTTTCCTTTTTGCCGAAGGTCTTTTCGTAGTTGCTCGCGAATGTCTCTTCGTCCACGCTGAACGGCCGTGGATCGTGGCCTTTTCCGCCTGCACTCATGTCATCAGTCCTTTGAACGGGTTGTCGGTGTATTCGCGCCAGGTGCGGCCTCGTTTGATGGAGGACACAGTGGCTTGGGAAACGCCGTAGTCGGCCGCAATGGCCTTCTGCGCGCGTGGATCCAGCCGAATCTGGGCAGCCTTGTCGGCGTCCAGCACGGCGTGGGTTGCTCGGGCCTTGGTGGCCTGTCTGTAGCCCCGCATGGGGTTCTGCCGCGCGGCCAGGGCGGAGCGCCGCTGCACGGTCTGGCGCAGCTGAACCACAACGTGCTCCGGCTGCACACAGTTGGGGTTCCCGCAGCCGTAGGTGGCCACGTACTTGCGGCCACTCAGGTGCCAGGCGTGACTCTTGCCGAATAGTTCCAGGGCCAACAGCCTGCGCACCGCGTTGACTTTGCGCCCCCAGCGGATGACAGGCACTGGGTCGCGGGAGCCGGATTGGGTGGCCCCGTTCCAGTTCCAACAGCCGGTGTCCTCGTCCGCGACGGCATGGGCCTGCACGGCGTCGATCAATGTCGTGAATAGTTTTCTGCTCATGTCGGTCTGTCGGTCAAAAGGTGGGGCCTACTCGCTGCACTGCGGTGACACGGTGCCCGTGCTTTGCAAAACATCACGCTGCAGCATCCGCTTTCGGCCCCGATTCAATTACACGCGCCCTGCCGCAATCGCGTCACGCGTTTCGCGGGCGATACGGGCGAAGGTGGCGCGGATGTCCGTGCTCACGGCGTTGCGGTACGTAAACTGGGAGCCCACGCCAGCCAGCGGCTTGGAGGGCAGGCAGACAGTTTGCGGGCGGGGCTCACGGGGTTGCGGTGTGTAGTTCATTTCAAGGCTCCAAAAGCGTCGGCAAAGGCCGAGACAAGGGTAAACAGGGCGAAGACCCCGGCAAAGTGAAGGCTGACGCCAGCCAGCCAGCTGAAGAAAGCGGCCTTTCGGCCGTGGCTGTCAACGGCCCGCAGGCCAAACAGTGCGGACGCCAAGATCCAGGCCATGGCCACCGAGAACAGAGCAAAAGTCATGCTTCGGTCTCCGTGAATTCTTCCAGGAACTTGTAGTCCTTGACCTCTTCGGTCGGGCTGCGCAAGGGCGCAGGCGCAGGTGTCGGCACGGGGGCCGGTGCAGGCATTGGTGCGGTCATTAGGGCCTCCAGTAGAAAAGGTCAAGGCCGACGACGGCCATGGCCACGAGGCACACAACGAACATCAGCTTGAGAAATTTATCGTCGTCCATGGCTCACTCCCCGCCCCATAGCTCGGCATGGGCTTCAATCAAAACCAGCGCGGCCCGGTATTCCTTCGAGTGGGTGTTGTCCCCGTGTTCTTCGGACAGTTTTGCCGTGAATTCGTCCACGGTTCCAAAGAAACAACCCGCCCGAAGTTTCACGCCTTCGTTTGTCAGGTATGCCGTGAAATACGCGCAACGTGACCCAATAGGCCCAATTTGAAAAATTGGACGATCTCCCACCAATAAGGCCCCGTCGAGGTAGGCCCCGGTGAGGTTGGCCCCGTAGAGGTTGGCCCCGTCGAGGTAGGCCCTGGTGAGGTAGGCCCCGTAGAGGTTGGCCCCGTCGAGGTTGGCCCCGGCGAGGTTGGCCCCGGTGAGGTGGGCCCCGTAGAGGTTGGCCCCGTCGAGGTAGGCCCTGGTGAGGTGGGCCCCGGCGAGGTTGGCCCCGGTGAGGTTGGCCCCGGCGAGGTTGGCCCCGTCGAGGTTGGCCCCGGCGAGGTTGGCCCTGGTGAGGTTGGCCCCGGCGAGGTTGGCCCCGGCGGTAATAGCTTTTTCTAAAGCATGACGGGTGCCCCATCCAGGCGGGGTATCGTCGGCTAAATCACACTCAAAAAGAACGGCTTCGGTGAATCGGTGCTTGATCTGGTGTTTCATGGTTCACTCCTGTGTGTTGCGATCGATCACGCGCTCGGCTTGCTCAAGTGCGGCTGGGTTCTTGCCCGCGCGGTAGGCCGTCAACAGGTTGTCGACCTCGCGGTATTTCGCGTGGCTTCGGTTGTCCATCAGCCATTGGTTCACGATCCAACCGCGCAAAGGCACAAGCATCGCTTCCAAGGCGCGACGGCCAACACGGGCCGCGTGGATCTGGTAGTCGAGGGTATCTAGGGTCATGGTCTGCTCCTTTATACGTTGCGCAGTGCGGCTTGTGCCTGTGCAAGAGCGAGAGCAAAACTGCTTTTCGCCTTTTCGCCCCAGCCGGTCTTGCGGAACTCTTTTGCGCCGGAGGCTTTGAAGAAGTGCACGCACTCGCCGCCTTGAGCTTTGACGTCGCGACGCACGCCGCCGCAAGGCAGCAAGCAGTCGACTACCAGTTGGTTTTTTGAGGTGTAGATGTTGAAGTTGGTCATGGTTTGCTCCTTTGTTGCTCGACAACACCGCGCTGTCGATAAGGTGTATTACAACACAACTTGGACATTTGTGTCTAACACCTTAAAGATATTTTTCGGGGCGTTGCTTGCGCGCAACAAAGGGTGTGAACTCGGCTCACGCCCTTGTTGGCTGTGGCTTAAACGAACGGGCGCAGGTTCGGGGCCTTCCAGCCCTCTGGCTTGCCGATTTTGCCGCCCTCCAAAATAACGGGCTTTCCGTCCACCAGCTTGGCGTCGTTGCTGTCCAGCACGGCCTGGTCGGCGCAGTCCTTGTCAAACCCGGCCATGAAGCAAACGCCGTCGCCCGTCACCTGCACGTCGCAGCGCGCATCCAGTGCGTCGGCCCGCAGGTGCGTCGGGATGTAGACGACTTGCTCACGGCGCTTGAGTTTGCTTGCGAACCACTCCAGGTCAAGCCTCGTGCGGTCAAGCAGCTTGGCGTACCCTTCCGAGTCGGTTCGTAGGGTCTTGAGGAACTCGCAGTATTCCTCAATGTCACAGCCAATTTGCACGCTCAGGTTTTCCGGCGTGGGCTCTTTTCCGCAGGCTTGAAGCCAGGCTTTGGTTCGTTCAAAGTTGGTGGTCATTTCGTGATTTCCTTGTGGTTGAGTTTTTGCCGCGTAGTGCGGCTGTCGGGTTTTGGGCAGTGCTCTGGGACGGGCACACAGCACCACACCGGCACCAGCTTGCCCCGGTCGCCGAAGCACGGCGCCCAACGGTCGATGTAGGCGTCCGGCATGGTGTGGTTGAGCGTGTACGTCAAGACCTTCGGATCGGCGCAAAGAAGGTGGGACAAAGCCTTGCGCGTCAGCCCCTCGGGGTTGGCCAGCAGGAGGCTGCGCACTTCGGCGGCTCTTGGTCGGCTCATAACCCCACCTGCTTGAGTGCAGCTTGCAGGCCAGCCAAGCCGCCTACACGTTGGTCGTTGATAAAGATTTGTGGCATTTGTCGTGCTTCGGGGTGCTCAGTAATAAGCAGCGAGAAGGCCAGTTCGTGCTGCGGACTCTGAGCATCCAATTCGGTGTACTCCAGCCCCTTGGACTTCAGCAGGTTCTTCGCTGCCACGCAGTTGGGGCAGGCGCTCTTGGTGTAGATGGTGATGTTCATTTCAGTCTTTCGTGAGGAAGTAAACCCACGCGATTAACGCAATGGTCAGGCAGATTGTTTGCGTGTCGCTCATGCCGCACCGCCGTTCTTCTCGCGCAGCTTGGCGTTTTGCGCAAACCTGGGCGACCCGTCTTCATTGACCCAGCGTGGACTGATGCTCTCGTCCTGACATGCCGGGATGATTTCGTTTGGTTTTCCGCAGCACATGCAGGAAAAACCAGTGCATGCGCTACTTGCGGGGTATCGCATTGGAAATCCACTGGCACACAGTTGGCCTTGGCGATATGACGAGCAAGTCATAACGCACCGCCGTTCTTCTCGCGCAGCTTGGCTTCGATGGCGCGTGAGACTTTCATAATCTGCACATCCGTCATGTGCGTAAACAGGTGACGGTCATAGTCGGCAGGGACAAGATAGGTGACCCCGGCATCGGTATGCACCTTCTTCACTTCTTCATCCGTCAGCGAAACCCATTGCCGCTGTGCTGCGTACTGGCATTTGCCAACACATCGATATTCCGGCATCGCCACATCAATGGCGTATTGACACGGCTCCTGCACAGGTGCTGCTTCCTTCAAAGCCTCACGCATTAGGTCGTAGGCCGTGGCACGGCTGATCTTGAGTTCACCGGCGATGATGTCTGCGATGTCGAATGTCATGCTGTTTCTCCTTTCATTTCTTCCGCGTCGCCGCCGTCACCGTTACGCCAGCCAAACTCGAAGTTAAGCCAGCCAATGCCAAACCAAAACTCGTCGTCAATGCCGACAGCAAGCACGGGCCACACCAAATAGTGAGGCAGATCGCTTGCATGTCGCTCATGATGCACCCCCGTTCTTCTCGCTGACATACGCTTCAATTTTCCGTTTCTTGTCAAACTGAAGCTCTGCGCCACAACAGTCACAAGACCATACGTCCAGATACTTCAGCCTCTCTGGTGTCTGGTCATCAACAAACGCAACCCACCCGGAATGCAGGTTGTTCACGATGTAGGCTGGCTGGTTCCAAATCCATCCGATCTTGGTGAAGCCATCATCGTCCTTTCGGTACAAAGGAATAGGCAGGTTCCACCAGCGCAGTCGTTTTACCTTCCAGCGTGGGTTAGCCATGATTACCCCCGTTTTTCTCCTTGAGTTTGGCTTCAACAGCCCGGCCATACGCAACAAATGCTTCGCCCAAACTCATTGGCGTGCTGCTGTCCGGGCACGCATCTTCAAGGTCGTCATCCGTCAGCCCAACCCACGCACGTAGTGCTGATTGTCGCTGTGCTGCCAGTGGCGTAGCCACGTTGGAAAGGCAGTCCTCTTCGGAACGAAGTTCCTCGGACTGACGTCCTCCGGGTGGGGTGGTGTAGAGTGGCTCAATTTCAATTCTTGGGTCTGGGTTCTCACTTGTGTCTGTATGAACCACCCATCCAGTGATTACTTGACCATCTCTGTTTCTCATTCGACTGCGATACGCCACAGGCTCCTGCACAGGTGCTGCGGGTTGAACTGTCAAGGATTCCTTTACAGTTGCTGCGGGTTGAACAAGACCACACACCATGTTGTCAATCTGAGAAATTACCCCGGCGGTTGTGTCGCATGGCTCCCAAACGACACGCCCGGAAGCGTAGTGCTCTTCATGGGCAAAGTGCTTTTTAAAAAGCCATGTTGCAAGACTCACAGCTGCTCGATACGCAAGTTCATCCTGCACAGGTGCTGCGGGTGGCAGATATCCGCAGTCAGGAAACTGCATCCACCTCTTCACGATTTCCTGCTTCATGTATGTTTGGTCAGCAGTCTTGAAGGCGTAATTGCCTTTGTGCTCCCGCCCTTCGTCAAGTGAGCGCAAAACAACTCTGTCGCCATAAATCGTCTCTGCAATGAACCATTCTTGATCTTGCGGGAATGGAGGTGAGCCCTCATGCCAAGTCAACGGCTCCTGCACAGGTGCTGCGGGTGAGGTGGTGTAGACGATTCGCACTGTGTGGCCCTTCGCCTTGTTGTATTCGTATCTTTGTTTTGATTGGTCGATCCACTTGCCGTCCATCATTTGCATTTGATAGATTGGCTCCAGCTTCTCAGCGACATCGATGGCGGTGCGGAGGGTGGTGATGGCAGCTTCCGCCTCATCCCAAACACAGCCCGGAGCAAGAGATTGCCACCCGGTCAACTCAATCAACGCCTCCAGCGCCTGCTTCATTGTTTCGATGTGGTTCATTTGGTTCCCCTTGCTCGGATCATGGTTGCCAATCGCCTGGGCCATTGACTCTGACTTTCTTTGTCAACCTCATCACACACCTTTGCACACGCTTCTCGCTCGGCTTCAACAGCCTTACGAGTTGCCACACACGCAGCCTTTGTGCAGGTCGGGCCGCATGAGTGGACGCTCCACTTGTATTGTTCGTCTTGGTCAGCACGGACAAGGGCTTCAAAGGCTTTAATGCGTTTGTGCCACTCTAACGACGCACAGTCGATCTCAAAACCAGCCTCACGGGCCATTTCAATTGTGTCTCTCATTTCAACTCCTCGGGTATGTCAACTTCATCGCCCAGATTGCTTGCCACATAGCACCGCATAGCCGCTATGAGTGGTGTTGGTCCATCTTGGAAGTCAAGCTGGCCCTCGTGGTTTGCGTACCAGAACTGCATGCGGTCGTCCCCGACGGTCGGCGTCATGGGTGTCACACCGATTCTTTCCCGCTCAATGATCGGGCCGCCTTGTGGCCAGTCGGTTGAAAATGAAGGCCCTCTGTATAGCTCATAAGGCTTTAGGCGAGAACGACCAAATGTGTTTTCCCTCCCTTCGCACTTCGCCACCGCCCAATCAAGGGCTGCGCCTGTTAGGTCTGCTGTTCTCATTTCAACTCCTTCTTCTCGCAGGTGAACACTTGGTCGCCGACGTAGAACACGCCGATCTTGCGACACTCCCACGATATGTCAGCGCCATGAACCATGTAGCCGAACGAGAACGTCGCGCCCAGAATTAATGTGCCGCATACGCCGGTTAAAAAAGCCGCTGTGTCTTCCATATCAGTCTCCTTTGGTTGCCCCGGCAGCACCGTGCCGCCGAGGGTTGTATTAGATCACGTTATTAGACGTTTTTGTCAAAGGCTGTGCGGGCTGTTGCTTTGTTGCAACTGCTGGCGCTCGCGGTACTTGGCCAGCGTCTTGTCTCTGGCATAGCCCAAGCCGCTGATCTCGTTGTCTCCGAGGTTGATAGTCATGCCGACCAAGAAGGTGCCTCTCGGGCGTGTGAGGCGCCAAGCCTTGGGGTTCGGCGAGTAGATGTATACGTGGCGCCAGCGCGTGCGCAAGTCGTTGTAGGCGGAAGCTACGTCATGCGCACTGGCTGGGCCGTCTGGCACGAGGTCAACGCGCTCGCCGTGGTGCTCGATGTCTTTGGGGTAGAAACGGAAATATGATTCTGGGCTCATGGTTTGTTCTCCTGTGGGTTAGCTGCGCAGGTAGGCGTCGAGGTCTTCGATGACCGGAGGCAGCCCGTCGGCGTCCAGCAGCTTCTCTTCCTCGCGCTCACGCTCCAGCCACTTGGCTTCAGACAATTCGGCCTTTCGCTTCTCGAACTCGCGCTCAACTTCCTCGGCCTTTTGCTTTGCGGCAGCTCGGAACTTTGCCAGCTCGGCGGCCAGCTCTTCTTCGGCTCGGGCTTTGCGCAGGCGCCGGGCTTTCTCAAGCTCGAACTTCTGCTCTTCCAGCTCGGCCTCCATCTCGGCTTCGATCTTTTGGCGGATGAACTTCTCGCGCAGTTGGCGGCGGACTTTCTCTTCGTAGGCGGCGTCTCGCTGGGCCTGCAGCTCTTCGTCAGTCAGCACGCGTAAAGTCGGCAGCTCGGCTCCGCCTTCGATGACCTTGGCAGTCATGTCGTCGCCGGGCAGCGGACGAGTAAGGTAGTAGTGCTCTGGGTCACGACGGCGTACGGAGAAGCGCACGTGCTCACCAAGTAAGTCGGAGGCTTGGCGGCTGGCTCGCCACGCTGCGGCTGCAATGGCTTGAGCGGAGTCGGCTGTGCGCACGACGACGGTCTGGCCGGGCTGGAGTTCGAGGAAAGGGTATTTGGCTTTGCGTCCCATGGCGGGCTCCTGTTGATGATGGAGTAGGCAGTATACAGCACTGCCGTTTATGCTGTCTTCTGACACAGTGACACATCTGACACTACTTTTCATTTTTTCCTCCCTGTGTGCGTGATAAGAAGTATTGCCGACTTAGAGCTATGCTTGCTCTGCTGTTCGGCAGCTAGGATAGGAGGAAGGTAAGAGACTAGGAGAGTAAGTAGCCCGCAATTGCGCGTAACTTGTACAAGAGGGATAGGTGTAACTAGGGAAAACGGTTTATCACGCACACATGAGGGGGAAAATGAAAAGTAGTGTCAGATGTGTCACTGTGTCAATAAACCGTCCAAGCGGTCGGTTAATTCGGGATCGTCGGGGCTTCGGCGGGTCGCGATTGGCTGGGCATCAGCCAGTGTGCGGACAATGGCAGGGCTGGCGGCGGAGCCGGGATTCGGCTGGTCGTAAAATGTCCACATCGTTTTGACATAGGAGAATGGCCGATGGCCGGGTTAAAGAAGAAACATGGCGACGTGGCTCGTTTGATGGCCGAGCCGGAGCTCGTTGCACAGGTGGTGGAGATGGCTGAAGCGGGAAGGCCGATCAGCGAGATTTGCTATGCAACGGGAATCTGTAAGCGGGCGCTCTACCTTTGGCAAGATTCCTCGCCGGAACACGCCGACCTGTTTGCGCGGGCGCGCGCGAAGGCGGCCCACGTCCTGGTTGACGAAACGCTGACCATCGCAGACGAGGCGGATCCCGAAGAGACCCAGAAGGCAAAGCTCCGCATACAGGCCCGCCAATGGGCCGCAGAGCGCTGGAACCGCAAGGACTATGGCCAAGCCAAGGCCGAGGTGGCGATCAGCATCAGCGGGCTGCACATCGAAGCGCTGAAGCGCCGACACGCGGACGCGCCGCACGATGTCACTGACGTGCAGCCCAAGCCAGTGGTCGAGCTTGCCGCACCAACGCAAGACGAGCTAGACGCCCTGTGAATAACTCGGTGTGCGCACACGCGTACGCCAGTGCAGGCGACTTAACATATTGCCCGTTATACGAACTAGACTGGCAGATGTAAGGATCGTGTCAGGTTCGGAATCTGTGGACATCCTGTGGATAACTCGGGGATTCGGGAGGTCGGCCGCTCAGACCCCCACCCGGGGGCCGCTGGGGCCCCGCAGGGGCGGCATGGCAAGGCCCCTATACGCACACCCGTTCCCCCGAGAAAAAAAATTAGGACTTCCCGAAAACCCGCCTTTCCTGTGAAAGAAAAACCCGACTTCCCGAAAACCCGACCCGCCCAAGACCCGACTTCCCGAAAAAAAAATTGTGGGATTTTTGGAAAATCGGGATTCCTTGCCCCATGCGACAATCGGAATGTCAAAAGGAACCACATGCCAAATAAGTCAAAGTCCCCCAAGCGCGCCAAGCCGGTGGCCGTTTCGTCGGTGCTCTGGGAGAGCCCGTCGGCGATCTACGCCGTCGACAGCCAAGAGGCCTTGGATCAAGTTCTGCGCCGGTGTGGGGTGCCGCCCTTCGAGTGGCAGTCGTTTCTGACGCGGCCGGACAACCCGGGGGCCAGGCCAGCGCTGGCCGAAGTGCAGTATTACGAGGGCGGCGCGTTGTGCGTCGTGTGCTTCGGGCCGGAAATGTTCGAGCAGGAAGTCCTGGGCACCAACGTGATCCTGACCATCACGCACGAAGCCGTCCATGTTTTCCAACGCATCTGCGACTTGCTTGGCGAAGACGACCCCGGCAACGAGGTGGAGGCCTATGCCATTGAGCGCATCACGCAAAACCTGATCGACGCCTTCATGACGCTCAAGGGCCAGCGCGCCAAGACGCAGCCGGAGGTAGCAGCGTGAGCCAAGCACAAAACGAATTCGACGACTTTCTGGATCGGTACTACGACAGGCCGGATCTCTTTGTGCGCGAGGTGCTGGGGCAAACGCCCGAGCCGTGGCAAGACGAGGCCCTGACGGCCATGGCGCAGGGCAACCGCCGGATTTCGATTCGCTCGGCCCACGGTGTCGGAAAGTCGACGTTTGCGTCCTGGGCCTCGATCTGGTGGGCGACGACCCGCTACACGGTCAAGGTCGTCATCACAGCGCCAACGAGCAGCCAGCTGTACGACGCCCTCTTTGCCGAACTCAAGGCCCAAATGCGCAAGATGCCCGAGGGCCTGCTGGGCTTGTTCGAGATCAAGCAAGACAGGATTGAGCTGAAGTCCGCGCCCACCGAGGTGTTCATCTCAGCCAGGACGTCGCGAGCCGAGCAGCCCGAAGCCATGCAGGGTGTGCACGCGGAATACGTGCTCCTGATCGCCGACGAGGCGTCCGGCGTGCCAGAGGCAGTATTTGAGGCGGCGGTCGGCTCGATGTCCGGCCACAACGCCGTCACTCTGCTTTTGGGTAACCCAACCCAAAGCAGCGGCTTGTTCTACGACACGCACAACCGACTCAAGGACGAGTGGTGGACGAAGCGCGTGTCTGCCTTTGACGTGCCAAACCGAGTTTCGGCTGACTTCATCAAGGAAGTGGCCCAGACCTACGGCGAGAACTCCAACGCCTACCGGATTCGCGTCTTGGGCGAGTTCCCGCTGGCCGACGACGACTCCATCATCCCCATGAGCTTGCTGGAGGCGGCCAAGGTGCGTGAAATCACGGTCAACCCCTCGGCCCTGGTGGTTTGGGGCCTTGACGTGGCGCGCTTCGGCTCTGACCGCACGGTTCTCACGAAGCGCCGGGCGACGCGGTTGCTTGAAAAGCAAAAAGTCAAGCGCAACCTGGACACGATGCAAGTCGTGGGCTTTGTGGTCAACGAATGGAACGAGACCATGCCGCAGCACCGACCCACCGAGATCATGGTCGACTCAATCGGCCTGGGAGCGGGCGTGGCCGACCGGCTGCGCGAGCTGGGCCTGCCAGCCAAAGACGTGAACGTCAGCGAGTCCCCCGCCTTTGGCGAAAAGTACATGAACTTGCGGGCCGAACTGTGGTTCCGTGGCAAGGAGTGGCTGGAAAAGCGTAACTGTTCGCTGCAGGACGCCGACAGCCGTCTCGTGGATGAATTGGCCATGGTCAAGTACAATTTCACCTCAAACGGCAAGATCAAAGTGGAGTCCAAGGACGACATCAAGAAACGCACGCGAGACAAGAGCAGCCCCGACTTGGCGGACTCCTTTCTCCTGACCTTTGCCGGAGAGCAGGGTGTGCAGGTGGCTTCGGCTGGTGCGCACAAGCACAGCTGGAACAAACCGCTGCGCCGAAACTTCTCACGGCACACCTAAGAGGCCCACATGGACAAAGACTTCGACAGCAAAAACGAGACCTACTTGGTCGAGGACGATGAGGGCACCAGCCCCACGCCAGACAACAAGCTGCCCGACGGGCTGGCTGAAGCGCTCGCTGCCGAAGTGACGGACGCCGTTTCTTACGTCGAAGAGGCTTTCTCTGACGTCCAAGCCGACATGACCGAGTTCTACCGGGGCGAGCTGCCTGGTATCCGCGAGGAAGACGCCGAGGACAACCGCTCGGACTTTGTCAGCCGGGACGTGCACGACGCTGTCGCGGCCTACATGCCCGATTTGATGCGCGTCTTCACCGGCCCCGAGCATGTGCTGGAGTTCCGGCCCAACGGGCAGGCCGACGAGGCTTATGTCGAGCAGGCGACCGTCGCAGTCCGCAACATCTTTGAAAACGAGAACGACGCCTGGGGGATCATCCATGGCGGCCTCAAAGACGGTTTGATCCGCAAATACGGCGTGGCCACCTGGTATTTCGAGGAAGCCGACCAGAGCTATGAAAAAGAGTACACCGGCTTGGACTTGGACGCCATGACGGTCTTGCTCAACGAGCCGGACGTCGAAGTCCTCGAAATGGAGCGCTACGAGGGCGACGAAGCAACGGCCGAAACGTACGACCTGAAGCTGCTGCACAAGCGCAGCGTCAAGCGCTACGTCGTCGACCTGGTGCCGCCTGAAGAGCTGCTGATCGCCCGCTCGGCCCGCAAGGCCGACGGCAAGCGCTTCATTGGCCGTCGCCGCTCCATGCCGATCCAAGAACTCGTGGCCATGGGCTACGACGAGGACGAGCTCAAGGAGTTTGCTGGCGCTGGCGGCGATTCTCAGCTAAAGACCAACGCGCTGACCTACGAACGCAACCCAGAAGGCCAGAACGCGGGCCCTGAGCGTCAAGACGAAGGCGGCAAGGAAGTGCTGTACGTCGAGGGCTACATGGAGTGGCTGATCGACGGCCGCATGCAGCTCATCAAAGCGTGCATGCTGGGCAGCGCCTACAAGGTCAAGAGCTGGGAGCAAGTCCAGGCCATTGATTTGGCCGTCTGGACGCCAGACCCCGAGCCGCACACACCTATTGGCGAGTCCTTGGCCGAGAAGGCATCCGACTTCCAGCGCGTGAACACCGAAATCTGGCGCGGCGTGCTGGACTCCTTGCAAGAGTCGCTGGTGCCCCGCACTGAGGTGGTCGAGGGCCAGGTCAACCTGGACGACGCCATGAGCAACGAGCTGGGCGCGCTGGTGCGCGTTCGCCAGCCCGGCATGGTGCGCCCGATCTCCCAGCCGTTCGTCGGCCAAGCCGCCCTGCCGCTGCTGACCGTCATCGACCAAAAGCGCGAGGAGCGCGTGGGCGCGTTCCGTGCTGCAGACGGCCTGTCCGCAGAAGCCATGCAATCGTCGACCAAGATGGCCGTGGCCGCAACGATCACCGGCAGCAAGGCGCAAAAAGAGCTTATGGCCCGTAACTTTGCCGCCAACTTCCTGAAGCCGATCTTCCGTGGCTTGCTGCGCCTGTTTGTCGAGAACCAAGACCAGCCCAAGACCATGAAGCTGGCGGGCAGCTGGACGCCCATCGACCCACGCGGCTGGAACGCCGACCTGGACATGGAAGTGAACGTGGCCGACGCCATGATGCCCGTGGAAGAGCGGATCCAGAAGCTGGGCGCTGTGGTGCAAAAGCAAGAGAACATCCTGCAGACCCTGGGCACGACCAACCCCTTGGTCAGCCTGTCCCAGTACGCCACGGCCCTGCAAGACCTGACCCGCCTGGCCGGATTCCGCAAGGCCGACCGGTACTTCAACCGCGTTGATCCGAACTGGCAGCCACAGCAAAAGCCGCAGCAGCCCGACCCGGCCCTGCTGCTGGCGCAGGCCCAGATTGAGTCGATCAAGATCAACGACAACCTGAAGCTGGAAGAGTCCAGCGCCAAACTTAACCACGAGCGCGAGAAACAGCGCCTGGACGACGACTTCCGCCGCGACCAGCTGGCGCAAGAGGGTATCCTCAAGCAAGCCGAGATCGAGCAGAAATACGGGGCCGACTTGACGATCAAGCGTCTGCAGATTGAGTCCGAAGTCAACAAGCACCGCGACGGCCTGGTGGCCGACGCGTTTAACGCAGCAGCCGCTCCGGCCCCAGCGCCAGCGCCGACCATGATGCAGGAGGCACCGACCGATGGCCTATGAAATTCAGCCCTTCCGTCTTCTGAACCCCACTCAGAACACAAACCCGGCGGTGGGTTATGAAAACGGCGTTGGCAACCCCAACGACTACGAGTATTACGTCGACCCGGCCACGCGCACCGTGAAGCGCCGGGCCAAGCAGGGCCTGGCCGCGTTTGCGGGCACAGCGGCCCCCACCTCGGGCGGCGACAGCGGGGGCGGGTTCACTGCTGCGCCAAGCTCGGGCGGCTTTGGCACCGATGGCAAGGCAGGCGGCCCTTCGCTGGGCGCGCAAAACGCGCATCTGGGCATGATGGCGGCCGGCGGCAAGATGGCCAACATGCCGGGGCTGATCGGCCTCCTGGGCTACGGCGTTCAGGCCCTGGGCCGCGCAGGCGCAGACGCCGACCTGGGGTATATCGGCAACAATTTGGGCCTGCTGGACGCGCCCACGTTTGGCGGCACGCAGCTTGTGGCCGATACGCAAGGCAACCTCTTCACCCAGAGCACGCCACAGACAATCCAAGACCAGAACCTGGCGTCCTTTGGCTTTGACGGTTTCGACACCGGCCTGGGCGGCTACACTGGCATGTCCGACACCAATTCCAACGAGGGCACCAGCGGCTCCCCCGGCTACGGGGACGGCGGCTTCCTCTAAACCCTTTCTCAACAACCGGAGCACCGTCAAATGACGATTCCATCAGAAACTCTCTCACGCGAAGAAAAAGTGGCACGTTCCGAAGAGGCCAAGCGCCTTCTGGAGCACCCCCTCTTGCGCGAAGCCTTTGCAAACCTGCGCCTTAACTACTTTGAGGCCTGGTGCACCGTCCCGTCTGACAAAGTGAACGACCGGGATGCAGTTTTTCACGCAGCCCGTGTGCTGGCCGACGTCGAAGCGCACCTTCGCGTCGTGGTCTCACAGGGGCGGCTTGAAAAGGCCCACATCGACAAGATGAAGGCCAAGGCTTCGTAATCACTTTTTCCAACTGAGGTACACTCATGTCAACTTCCAGCACCGCAACCGCGACTGGCACCAGCGTTTCTGGCGCTATCCCAGCCTTTGAATCCATCCTGTCTGGTGAAAATCAGGACACGCAGGAGCCGAGCAAGGCGCAACCTGTCGAGGACGACGAAGACGAGCAAACCGTCGACGAAGGCCAAGACGAAAACGCCGACGACCAAAACGAAGGCGAGCAAGACGAGGCCCACGAAGCCGAGGACGAGCCCGCAGACGAAGCGGACGAAGGCGAGTCGGAGGACGAGGACGAGTCCGAAGACGAGAACGAAGGAGACCGCACCTACACCGTCAAAGTAGACGGCCAAGAGGTTGAAGTCCCCTTGTCAGAGCTCGTCAAAGGCTATTCCCGAACCGCCGATTACACGCGCAAGACCCAAGAGGCAGCCGCGATGCGCAAAGCCGCAGAAACGGAAGCCATTGAGTCCCGCGCGTTGCGCGAACAATACGCGCAGCGTTTGGAGCAGATCGACGCGATTTTGCGAGAGGCCGACGGCGCGGAGCCCGAATGGGATCGACTCCGCAACGAAGACCCGATTGAGTTCGCAGCCCAATGGGCCGAACATCAACGCCGGGCCGAGGTCAAAACGCAAGTGAGCGCCGAGCAGTATCGAGTGCAGCAGCTGCGAGCAGCCGAACAGCAACGAGCCCTTGCGGCCCAGCTGGACGTGGCCCGCCAAGAACTCGCCAAGGCCATTCCGGAATGGGCTGACGAGGGCAAGGCAAAGGCCGAGCGAGCAGCGATGAAAGAGTACGGCAAAAAGATCGGATTTACCGATCAGGAGCTGGCACAGGTTGCGGATCACCGCGCTGTGGTGCTTCTTCGCAAAGCGATGAAGTTCGACGCGATGGTGGCCAAACGTGGCGACATCAAACCCGCCGCGAAGCCTGCAGCCAAGCCTATGAAACCGGGCTCTGCTGCAACGACCAAAGCCTCCAAGGGCAGCGACTTGACTCGTGCGAAACAGCGTCTGGCGAAGTCCGGGACAACCCGCGACGCCGCCGAATTGTTCAAGTTCTTGATGTAACCTTTTCGGAGAATCACCATGGCAAAAGTAACCAATGCCCTTGAAACCCGCGATGCCAAAGGCAACCGCGAAGACCTGGCCGATGCAATCTACAACATCGACCCATTCGACACGCCCTTCCTGAACACTGTTGGCCGCCGCAACGTGACCAACACCAGCTTCGACTGGCAGACTGAAGAGCTCCCCGGTGCTGACAGCGGCAACGCCCAGCCCGAAGGCTTCGAGTTGGCCCGCACTGCTGGCCAGCCCACAGTCCGTCGCCGCAACGTGGCTCAGATCAGCAAGCGTGACGCCACCGTCACTGGCTCGCAAGAGAAGGCCAACGCCGCTGGCAAGTCCAGCGAAATGGCTCACCAGATGGCCATCAAGTCCAAAGTGCTGAAGAACGACATCGAGAAAATCGCTCTGTCCGACCAAGCTCTGGACGACGGTGCCGACGACGGTATCCGCCGCACTCGCGCTTTGGGCCACTGGCTGCAGACCAACATCAGCCGCGGTGCCGGTGGTGCCAACGCCGCCAGCGAAACCGCTGCTGTGACCGCTGGTACGCAGCGCGCCCTGACCGAAGGTCTGGTGCGCACTACCATGCAAAAGTGCTTCGACAACGGCGCAACGCCCTCGATCCTGTTCACCGGCTCTGTCAACAAGCTGGCCGTGGACGGTTTCGTTGGCCGCACCAACACCCGCCACAACGTGGAAGCCAACAAAGCCGTGCAGGGTATCTCTCTGTACGCCTCTGACTTCGGCGACCTGAAGGTGGTGCTGGATCGTTGGTTGCCTCAAGACCGCGTCGTGTTGCTCGACCCCGAGTACGCACGCATCGCGTTCTACCGTGGCTTCCAGCAGAAGCCTCTGGGCGTGATCGGCGACGCCGAAACACGCATGATCTTGGCCGAGTGGGGCGTGCAAGTGGACAACGAGAAGGCACACGGCGCTGTGTTTGACTTGTTCGACACTAACGCCGAATACGGCCTCTGATCGCAGGCGCGTAAAATCGGGGGACTGGGGCAACCTAGTCCCCCTTTTTTCTTTCTGAGGAAACATGGCTGTCTCACTGCTTGACCATCGCGGTTCCGTCATCAAGACGATCCACACCGACGCGCACGACCCAGACCGCATGGTCGAGGTGACGCATCAGGATCTCGACCCACTGCTGGAGCAGGTCAAGCTGGATCGGGAAACGCACGTCCAGAACAAGGACATGAAACTGGCCGCTTGGATCCCGATGGAAGTCGTGGAGCGCATGATGCGCGACGGCTCGTTCAACGATCCCGAGGCCATCAAGCGCTGGGCCAACGATCCGCAGAACGCATGCTTTCGCGTTTGGCCCGGGAGACTATGATGAACAACTACACTGAACTGCAGGACGCGATTGCCGACTGGCTGAACCGCGTTGGCTCGCCCGAGCTGGCCGAGCGCGCACCCGACTTCATCAAGATGGCCGAGGCGCGTTTCAACCGCAAGCTGCGCGTGCGCCAAAACGAGAAGCGGGCGACCGCAACCCTCGACGCGGGCTTCATCACCCTGCCGTCTGACTGGCTTGAAGCCAAGGCCATTCGCTTGGTGGTTGACGGCAAGCCCGTGCCGCTGGAGTTGGGCACGTCTGAGCAACTCGACCAGGCACGCCGCGACGCTTCCACGGTGGGCACCACAAAGCCGCACCGGTACCGCTTCATCGGCAACCAGATCGAAGTCGCGCCCTATGTCTCGGGCGAAGCCACGATGGAGCTGGAGTATTTCTACAAAGTGCCCGCCCTGGCCGCCAGCAGCACAAACTGGCTGCTGGCCGACTGGCCAGACTTGTACCTGTACGGCGCGCTGCAGCACTCGGCCCCCTATCTTCGGGACGACCAAAGGCTGCAAACCTGGGCAGGCATTTACAATACGCTGTGGACAGAGCTGACTGAGGCCGACGACAAGGCCAAGCACAGCGGATCCCTTCTCAAAACCAAAATCCGTCGACGGAGCTAAACCATGTCGTTCACCAACTACCTTGAAAACGCCGTGCTCGATCACGTCTTCGGCGCTGGCACCTTCAGCAAACCCGCAGGCCGTTACGTGGCCTTGTTCACTGCGGCCCCCGGCGAAGCGGGCGGCGGCACCGAAGTGAGCGGCACCGGCTACGCGCGCCAGTCTGCGGCGTTCACCGTGTCGGGTTCCGCACCAACGGAAGCCAGCAACACGTCGGCTGTTGAGTACCCGACCGCCGGGTCAGCTTGGGGCACCGTGACGCACGCCGCAGTGTTTGACGCCAGCACAGGCGGCAACATGCTGGCCTATGCAGCCCTGGCCGAAGCCAAGCCGATCAGCACCGGCGACGTGTTCCGCTTCCCTGCGGGCAACCTCGACTTCACGCTGGAGTGAGGTAAGTGGCGGGGCGCGGCTACGGCACCGCGCCGTACGGCACCTCGCTGTACGGCGTCACGAACTATCTTGACGGCGCGGCCACTTCGGCCACGACGTCGGGGTCTTCGGCCGTCGCTGCCGCAGAGAAGCCGGGCCTAGCTTCGGCCGCGTCAACCTCTGGCGCTTCGGCTGCCGGACAGCGCGTAATTCTCTTGGCCGCAAGCGCAGCAAGCGCCAGCGGATCTTCGGTCTCGGGCCAACGGATCGCCCAGGCCCAAGCAGCCGCAGCAAGCGTCAGCGGATCGTCGGCCTCGGGCCGACGCGTGCGAGAAGCGCAGGCCCAAGCCAACAGCACGACGCAAGGCTCGGCCACGGGCGTTTTTGTGATCTCGGCGGGGCCAATTTCTGAGCCAACGACGAGCGGATCGTCGGCCTCGGGGCAACGAGTGCACCAAGGTCTTGCACAAGCGCAAACGGCCTCGGGTGCTATCATTCAGGCTGAAAAGATTTTCCAAGCCCGCGCAGACGCCGCCGCCACAAGTGCAGCGGCAGCAAGCGGCGCGACGCTAGGCGTTTTGGTGGCTTTTCCGAGCACATCGACGAGCGGATCGTCGGCCTCGGGGCGCATCGTGTGGGGCCCACTGGCCCCCGGTTCCACCTCGTGGACTGCGGTGCCCGACGAGCCAACCTCGGACTGGACGACCATTCCAGACGAACCAGACGCCGGGTGGACGCAGCTGCGGGCATAACCGGAGCCGACCATGGCAGATACCTTCACCGCTGTACTGAACTTAACCAAGCCGGAAGTCGGCGCGTCCACCGACACCTGGGGCGCAAAGCTGAACGTCGACCTGGACGCCCTGGATGCGCTTTTCGACGCGGGCCCGGCGCTCAAGCTGTCCAAAGGCGGTACGGGCGCGGCTACCGCAGCCGGTGCGCGCACGAACTTGGGCGCGCAAGAGACTTTGGTGTCGGGCACAAACATCAAAACGGTCAACAGCACCTCCCTATTGGGGCCGGGAAACATCGAGATTAGCGTACCGGCGGCTTTCCCCGCTGGAACGGTAATGCTGTTCGCCCAGACCGCCGCGCCTACGGGCTGGACAAAGTCGACGGCGCATGACAACAAGGCGCTGCGCGTAGTGTCCGGCACTGCGGGTTCGGGCGGCAGCGCGGCATTTACAACAGCCTTGGGTGCGCCGGGTGTGAGCGGCTCCGTCAGCCTCAGCGGTTCTGTTGGCGCGACCACGTTAAGCACAGCGCAGATGCCAAGCCACAGCCACCAGGTGCGCAACTACAATGGCGAAGGTGGTTTTGCGGCGGGGGTTTCGCTATCGGATGCCTCTTGGAGTTCTGCCCGGACGCAAACAGAAGGGGGCGGCGGCTCGCACACACACAGCTTTAGCGGTTCTGGTTCCCTGTCTGGTGCGTCTGCAGCCATCAACGTGGCCTATGTCGATGTTATTATCGCCACCAAGAACTGATAATGAAACTAGAAGCCAAACCAAACTGCCCGCTTGACGGGTTTAAACCGTGCAGGCAGCTAGACTGTGCATGGTTTATGAAAATCCGGGGCACGAACCCAAATACCGGCGAAGCTGTCGACGACTACGGGTGCTCGGTGGCTTGGCTTCCCGTGCTTATGATTGAGAACAGCCAGCAGCAGCGTCAAACAGGTGCGGCGGTTGAGAGCTTCAGAAACGAAATGGTCAAGTCAAACGACACGAGCCAGCAGGTTCTGCTGGCGACTTTGCAACAGGCTCGACCAGAACTGAAAGTAATAGAGGTGAAAGCATGAGATTTACAATCCTTGCGGACGACAAAAGCGTGGGGGTTGACGGGGTGTTTTTCGCCCCAGTAGACCTGTCGCAGCTGGACACAACAGTCCATGCCGTGCAATGGTACGGCGCGCACGGAGAAGTCGAGTACAAGGTGCAAACACAAGACGGCCGCTCTGTGAAGCCGGACAACGCCAGCATCACGGACGCCGGGCCCTATATGTTCGCAGTGGCCGCATGGGAAGCCGCACGGCAAGCCGCCGTTGCGGCCGAGAAAGCAGCGCACGAGCCGCCCGGCACGGAGCCGTGAGCGTGCGCGACAAAGAAACCGGCGAAATCCTAGACCCGAGCATGATCCCAGCCGGTGTTTCGCCGCTTGGTTTCGCGGCCCCCGTCTGCAACTAAAATCCGACCATGACACCTGAACACCAAGCAACCTTCGAGGCCACAATGGCCGCAGCCGGGAGTAAGGCAACATACACCGGGGCCGGCACCAGCGTCATGGGCTGGGTTTTGTCGTCCGAGTTCGGCGTTTTGTTTGGCGTCTTCTTGGGTCTCGGCGGCTTGGCCATCAACTGGTACTACAAGCACAAAGAGGACAAGCGCCAGCAGCAGGAGCACGACCGGCGCATGGGGCTGTATGACTGAGCCAAAAGGCCCACGAACAAAGGTAGCGGCGCTCGCACTGAGCGCCGTTGCTCTTGTTGGCCTGGCACTCAGCGAGGGCTACACCAGCACCGCCGTCCGGCCGCTGCCCGGGGACGTGCCGACCATCGGCTTTGGCACCACAAACGGGGTCAAGATGGGCGACACCATCACGCCGCCAAAAGCGCTGGAGCGCAAACTCGAAGACGTCAAAAAGTTCGAGGGCGCGATCAGAGAGTGCGTGGGCGCGCCACTGTACCCGCACGAGTACGACGCGTACGTCAGCCTGGCGTACAACATCGGCACCCGGGCCTTCTGCGACTCGACGCTGGTGCACATGCTCAACGAGGAGCGCTACGAAGAGGCTTGCCAGCAAATTCTGCGCTGGGACAAATTCCAAGGCAAGCCCCAAGCCGGATTGACCGCCCGCCGCAAGAGGGAGCACCGCACATGCCTTGGGTTAGACTGACACTCGCAATGGCGGTTGCGCTCGCGCTGGCCGCCACGCACTGGAAAGCCTACGTGGCCGGGCAAAACGACGTCCGCGTCCAGTACCAAGCCGCAGCGCTTAAAGCCGAGAAAGACGCAAGGGCCAAGGAGCAAGAACTTCTGGCCGCAAAACAGAAAGCCGAGGCCGCTTATGTCCGAGAAAAGCAAAAAGCCGCTGCTGCCAGTGCTGGCGCTCGCGATGCTCTTGACGGGATGCGCAACGCCCTTGCCGAGCGCGACGCCGCCAAAGAAACCGCCCCCGGCTCCCGAGTTGATGCAGGAGCCGGACTTGAGCGAGACATACTCGGACGGTGTGCGCAAACTCTTGTTGGACTGGCAGCGCAGGCTGACCGACTGGAAGCGGTCGTCGTAGGCCTGCAGGGATACATCAAAGACGTCTGCCTCAAGGAGTAACCCATGCCGACCAACATCAAGCAGCAGCTGCCAGCGCCAGCAGCCCCAACGTTGCCGATACCCGGCAACGGGTACAGCAGCCAGGTGGCGCAGCAACACAACGGCATCCTGCGCACGTTCTTCAATGCGGTCACGAACGCTTTGCGCGCTTTGACGGGCGAGGCCGGCGCGCAATACCTTGACGCGCCCAATGGCTTGTTCTTCAACACGACGAGCCACACGCCCGCAGCCATCAACACCGGGTACCCCATCACGTTTGGCAACACGTACTTGGGGCACCACATGAGCGTGCAAAGCGGCAGCCGCATCACGGTCAACGTGCCGGGCATTTACAACTTTTCGTACAGCGGGCAGCTCACGTCGACCAACTCCAGCGCCAAAAACGTGTGCCTGTGGCTGCGCCGCAACGGGCAAAACATCGCCTACTCAACGCACTTTTACACCATTGCAGGCTCAGGCACAACGCAGGAGATGAACTGGCTTTTTTCCATTGACCTGCAAGTGGGCGACTACATGGAGCTGGTCTGGGCGTCAACCGACGTTGCCGTGACCTTGACGGCCACTGCGCCCAACGGCGTGCACCCGGGCGGGGCGTCCAGCGTGCTGGCCGTTGACTACGCCGGCCCGTTGCCCGATCCACTGCCAACCCTGCCAACGCCGTAAAATAGGCCCCTGAGCCAACGCAACAGGACGCCCACACATGCCCACCGATCAATTCACCACCCTCAAACCGCCGCCTGGCGCTTGGCGCAACGGTACGCGCTTTGAGGCTAAGGGCCGCTGGTACGACGTCAACTTGGTGCGCTGGCGCGAGGGGCAGTTGCAGCCGGTGGGCGGCTGGCAGCGCGTCACCGCCAGCCCGATGTCCGCCCCTGCGCGCGGCGGCTTGGCTTGGCGCACCGACGCAAACACCCGCTGGCTGGCGCTGGGCACGGCATACGGCTTGAGCGTTCACACGGTGGACGGTAGCGTCGACGTAACCCCAACGGGCCTGACGCCCGGCCGAGTGACAGGGGTCTTCGGCTTGGGCTTTGGCGCAGGGCCGTATGGCGAAGAGGCCTACGGCACAGAGCGCACAGCCTCGGGCCTCGTCTACGACGCAACCACCTGGTCTTTGGACAACTTCGGCAGCTTTTTGGTCGGCGTCTCCAGCTCTGACGGCCGTTTGGTCAAGTGGGAGCCGCCAGCCACAAGTTCGGATCCGATGCCCCTGGCCACGTTTGTGGCTGAAGCCCCCACGAACAACGCCGCCGTCCTGGTAACCGCCGAGCGGCACGTGGTGCTTTTGGGCGCAGACGGCGACCCCCGGCGCATCGAATGGGCCGACCGCGAAACGCTGACCGTGTGGAACCCTCTGGCCACCAATACGGCAGGCGGCTGGGATCTGGCCACAGCAGGCAAGATTTTGCGCGGCGTGCGTGTGCGCGGTGAGAACCTGATTCTGACCGACGTTGACGCGCACACCATGAGTTACGTCGGCGCGCCCTACGTGTACGGCTTCCAGAAAGTCGGAAACGCCAACGGCATGCTAGGCCCCAACGCCGGTGTGTCTTTGACCGACCGCTTTGTGTGGATGGGCGTCAACGGTTTTTGGACTTACGACGGCGCGATCCGCGAGCTCCCGTCAGAGGTCAACGCCTACGTGTTCGGCGACATCAACGTGCTGCAGGGCTCCAAGGTCTACGCCGGGCACAACAACCAATTTGGCGAGGTGTGGTGGTTCTACCCCAGCCGCAACAGCTTTGAAAACGACAGGTACGTCGTCTGGAACTACCGCGAGGGCTGGTGGTCTTACGGCCAGCTGGCCCGCACAACTTGGGTCGACAAGGAAGTTTGGCCCTACGCCATGGCCTGTGCGCCTGACGGCCACGTCTTCCAGCACGAGCAAGGCTACACCGACAACGGGGCGACCCGCGTGGGCCAAGTCTATGCAGAAACCGGCAGCGTCCAGCTGGGCAACGGTGAGCGCTTTGTCGAGGTGCACGGCTTGATCCCCGACGGGTGCCCCAACGTGCCGAGCTGCACCCGGGCGTATTTCAAGCTGCGCCGCACCCCGATGGATCCGACGGTCGTCACCAAGGGCCCGTACACGTTCGGCAGCTATGACGGGTACACCCCGGCGCGCTTTGCCGCCCGCCAAGTGGAAATGCGAATCGAGGCCACCCAAGACGCCATGTTCAAGCTGGGCGAAATGCGCGCGGCGACCAAGCCGGGATCCGGGCGATGACGCAAGCCCCGGCCTGGCTGGCCGATTGGGTGCGCTGTGAGCCGTATATCGCCGCAGGGTTAGAATATGCAGAAGGTACCCACAGCCTTGACGACGTCTTTTTGAGCGTCATGACGGGGCAGCGGCAATTCTGGCCGGGCGAGCACAGCGCCATCGTGACCGAAGTCAACGACTTCCCACAAAAGAAAGTCCTGCACTTCTTTGTGGCCGGTGGAGAGCTCGAAGAGCTCAACCGGATGCAGCAGGCCATTGAGGTGTGGGCGCGAGAGCAAGGATGCACGCGCATCACTCTGGCGGGGCGGCGTGGGTGGCTCCGGTCATTCCTCCGCGACGAAGGCTACAAGCCGAAATGGACAGTGATGTCCAAGGAGATTTGACCAAATGAGCAAGAGCAGCGAAACCACACAAAGCCAGTCGATGGATCCAGACTTCCGGGCCGCAAGCCTGGATTTGCTGAACCGTGGCCGGGCCGTAGCCGACCAGCCGTACACGCCGTACACCGGCCAGACCGTGGCCGGGTTTTCCCCAACACAGTCGCAAGGCTACGAGGCCGCCAAGACATTCGCCACCGGCAACGTCGGCGCGGACTCTTTGGCGCAGGCGCGCACAGCCGCAACGACCGCACTGGGCTTTTCCCCAGCCAACATTGAAACGTACCTGAACCCTTACACCCAAAACGTCATTGACACCACGATGGCCGACCTGGAGCGCCAGCGTCAGATTGCCCAGCAAGGCACCGGCGACCGCGCAATCGCGGCGCGGGCTTTTGGCGGCGACCGATTTGGCTTGGCCGAAGCGGAGACCAACCGGGGTGCCTTTGACACGATGGCCAAGACCGCCGCGCAACTGCGCAGCCAAGGCTACGACACCGCGACGCAAACCGCCATGGGCGTGGCCAACTTGGGGCTGACAGCTGGCGACCGCTTGGCCGCTCTGTCCGACCAGGAGCGCCAGCAGGCCTTGCAAAACGCCAGCACGCTGGAGACCGTGGGCGCAGCCGAGCAAGCCCAGACCCAGCTCGAGTTGGACGACCTCTACCGCCGCTTCCAAGAAGAGCAGCAATACCCTGCCGCCCAGACCAACTACCTGGCCAACATCTTCAAGGCCGCACCGGCTTCGGGCGGGGTCACGTCGCAGACAAGCACGCCCAGTGGCGCGTCCCAGATCGGCAGCGCCATTGGCGCGGGCTCCGCGCTCAAATACTTGCTGGGCTAAAAGGAGACAGACGTGGCAGAACAGCAATACCTCGACCTACTTAACAACGCCATCGGTGGTGGCACCGGGCAAGAGCGCTCGCCAGAAGAGTCGGCCATGCTGTGGTCGGCCTTCGGCTCGTCCTTGCAAGGCGGCACGCCGTTCTTTGACGCGGTGCGCGGCATGCGCCAGCAGCGCCAACAGGACGCACTGAACAAAATCAAACTGCTGCAAATGCGCCAGCAGTTCCAGCAGCAGCAGCAAGTCGGCGACATCTTGAGCGGCGCGGGCGAGCCTTCGGCGGCCCAAGGTGCTCTGGCCGCAGGTGCCGCAGCCGGGCAGTCGGGCCCAACCAACGCCGCCGCGGGTTTCATGGCGCAGCAACCCGCCGCCATGTCGCCCAGCAAAATGCAGGCCGAGCGCTACCGCAAGGCCGCAGCCGCATTGGCCGCAGCAAGCCCCGAAAGCGCAGACAAGTACCTGGCCATGGCCGAGCGCCTGGATCCGCGCGTGGAGTACAGCCAGCCCGTGGTCGAGCAGGGCCCAGACGGCCGCCCAATCCTCGTGCAATACGGCAAGAGCGGCGAGCGCATGGTTGTGCAAGGAGCCAAGCCTAAGCGCGAACTGCAGACGCTGAATTTGGGCGGCACAACCCAGATTCTCGACACCAACGAGCTGCCCGCAGGCACGCAGACCTTCGCGCACACCATGACGCCAGGCGAGGCCGCAAACCTGAACGTCGCACGAGCAAACTTGGGCATCGCGCAGCAGCGCCTGGCCATGGATCAGTACGACATCAAAGAAACGCCCGAAGGCTTGGTCTACGTGCCCAAGGTGCCGGGAGCCGGGCGCGCGGCAATGCCGGTGGTGGGTGCAGGCGGCCAGCCGGTGCAAGGCGCAACCGGCGGCAAGTTCACCGAAGACGAGCGCAAGGCCGCGGGCTTTGCGTTGCGCATGTCTGAAGCGGCCAAGGTGCTGACCCAGCCCGCACTTGGCGGGGACGGCAAGCCTCTGCAGATCGACGGCCAAACGCAAACGCTTGAGCAAGTAGCGGGCAAGCCGGGCTTTATGGAGGCCGGACTCGGCTTGGTGCCGTTCGCCGGTGGCGCGTTGGAGCGCTCGGCAGCGCGAAGTGCAGGCGCGCCCCGTCAGCAGTACCGTCAGGCCCAAGAGAACTGGGTCACGGCCAACATGCGTGCCGAATCGGGTGCAGTCATCGGCGACGCCGAGATGGAGCGCGAGATCCGCAAGTATTTCCCCCAATACGGCGAAAGCGCTGAAGTCATCGCGCAAAAAGCCCTGGCCCGCAAGCAAGCCGAAGTGGCCATGCAGACGCGCGCCGGTGGCGCACTGCGCGGCGTTTCGGCGGCCTTTGGTGGCCTGGCCGGTGCGCAGAACGCGCCCGTGGCACCACGGCTGCAGCAAGTCCAGCAAGGCACCGCGCCCTTGATGTGGGATCCAAAAACACAGACGTTCAAGTAAGGGCAGGCCATGACTCAGTTTGTCGAAGTGCCAGGCATCGGCCCCGTCGGTTTTCCCGACGGAATGAGCCGCGAAGACATGGCCGCAGCGCTCAAGAAGTTGCCAGCTTTGGCCCCCGAGCCACAGCGTGCACCCGCCTCCCCGATCAAAAACTCGTGGATCGGCGGGGTGCTTCGCGGCCTGCGCGATCCAGTGGACGAGGGCGCTTTGGCGCTGACCCGAGCCGCCGAAGGCTTGGCCCCCGCAGGCTCGGCCATGGAGGACTGGGCCCGGTCTGAGCGCCAGCGCGTGGAAGCGATCAACAAGGCCGCCGAGCAAGAATACCAAGGCGACTGGCGCGGAGGCAGCATGCGCCCCGGCGAAACCGACGTGGGCCGTCTGCTTGGCAACGTGGCGGCTACGGCAGCGCCCGGCACAATGTTGGCCCTGCGCGCAGGCGCTTCGCCTTTGCGAGCCGGGGCCATCGGCGGCGCGGTTGCGGGTGCGCTCGACCCCGTAGGCCCGGCCACTTCGCCGTCCGACTACTTTGCCAAAAAAGCAGAAAAAACGGGCGTGGCCACTGTCACCGGTGGCGCGGTCGGCAAAACGGTCGACAGACTTGGTCGCGTCTTGTTGGGCGCGCCCCGCGCAGCAGGCCCCGCCGCAGCCACAGGCGACGCAACCGGCACTGCGACAGGTACGGCCGCCGCGTCGATTGAGGCACAGATCGCCCCCACGGCTACTGTGCGTGGAGGCGGATCCACGCTGGGCCGTGTCGGCCCCGACACGCCTGCCGGTCTGACAGAAGGCCAAGCCGCCGCACTGACGCAAGGCAAACAGCTGGGCATGCGCGTGACGCCAGGCCAAGAAACCGGCAGCCGTTCGCTCCAACAAATGGAAGCGCGGATGGAGGCCAACCCGTTCTTCTCGGGCCCGTTCAACGAGATCAAGATCGGCAACCAGAAGGTGCTGAACCGGTCGGCCGCCGAAGCCATTGGCGAAACTGCCGACGAACTCAGCTCGCCTGTCTTGGCCCGCGCAAACGAGCGCATCGGCAAGGCGTTTGACGACGTGGCCAGTCCTAAGTTGTTCCCGATCCAAGGCGAAGACGTCATGACCGGCATCGCCAACACAGCGGCGTACTACGACGATGTGGCCGGGGTGGCCCTGGCCGACCAGGCGCTGGTCAAGCAAGCGATAAACCTTGCGGCCAAGGGCTCGGCGACCGGTGAGCAACTGCGCGCCTTGTCTTCCAAGCTGGGCCGCGCGGCCAAGAATCAGACCACGTCCGCCGCAGGCAACCGTGAGCTGGGCCAAGCCTTGTTCGCAGTCAAAGAGCACGTAGACGACGCCTTGTCTTCCACGTTGACGCCGCAGCAGCAAGCCGCGTTCAATACGGCCCGGCAGCAGTACCGCAACCTCACGACGTTGGAGTCCAGCGGCGTGGTGAACTCGTCGTCGGGCAACGTGTCCGGCCTGAACTTGGCCGGGGCTTTGGCGCGCAAAGACAAGCAGGGCTTCTTCTACGGCAAGAACCAGCAGCCGATGTACCAAGCCGCGCGCTTTGCCCAAGCCTTCAAGCCGCTGGTCGGTGATTCGGGCACCGCGACGCGCACGATGGAACTCACGCCGCTCAATATGATGCTGGCCATGCCGACGAACTTGGCGGCACGATCCTACGCCTCTGGCACTGCTGGCACCGTGGCACGAGCCGCTGCGGGCCAAGGTATGGTGGGTGAGCGCGTTAGCCCGGCTGTGCGTTCCGCAATTCAGCGCGCTTTGCCAGTCACTGGCGGCGCAGGTGCAAACTACTTACTGGACTGAGACATGCCGATATTTAATTTCAGAAACCCGATTGAATATCCTCTTGGCCTACTTGAGACCTTGGCGGCTGGTGCTTCAGGAGCGGCGGGCAATGTGGTCGGCGTTCCGGCGGGGCTGCTGAAGGCAGTGCGGTCTGGTGAGTATGGGACACCAAGAGGCGTGCAAACGGCGCAGGCTGAAGCAAAGCGAATCGCCGAGGCCATGACCTATCAGCCCCGCACAGAAGCGGCGGGGCAGCTCACTGGGCTATTGAGCGACGCACTAACCGCATCAAAGATACCGCCGGTGCTGCCAGAGGCGCAGGCGCTGGGCGCAATGGCGCTTCAGCCCCAGCAGGCCTACGTCGCGCAGGGCATGAACGTCGAAAAGGCGCTGGAGCCTTTTGTCGCCAAAACAATGGAGCGGGGCGGGCTTCCTGCCCATTTGCTTGAAGGGATGGCGCAAGGCTCGCGCAGCCAGATTTTCATTGGCCCCGAGGCCAAGACGTGGCGCAAGACCGACGCCTTCAAAGCAGCCCAGCTTGAAAAGCAGAAAGTGGCCCCCGAGGAAATCTGGCGCCAGACCGGCACCTTCCGTGGCCCGGACGGCTTCTGGCGTCAAGAGATCGACGACAGCACTTCTAAGTTTGTTGACGCCGAAGGCATCGCGGCCAAGGCGCAGGCCTTGCGCGACGAGCGCGCCGCGCTCAAGGAAACGCTCAAGCAGAACCGCAGCGGCCAGCAAGACCTCTTCCCCAAGCAGCTCACTGAAGCCCGCAAGCCTTTGCGCGCTCGTGAACAGGCCCTAAACCAAGAGCTGAACGTCGACACGTACGGGCCCACGATGAGTCCTGAGTATCGCGGCAACTTGGCGCCCTATGCTTTTGAGCACAGCGCTCTGTACGAGGCTTACCCCGAGCTGCGCAACGTCGTCGTAAAGCAGGGCACGCAAGGCAGCCCGGGGCTCCACGGCTCCTACGGCCGGGGCAAGCTCGACGTGACGCGGCTAGGCCTGAAGAACGATCCGCGCTCGACAACAGCGCACGAAATGCAACACGCCGTGCAGGACATCGAGGGCTTCTCGCCGGGCGGCAACCAGCAGTATGCCTACGGTTTGGCTCAAGAAGCGTGGAACAAGATTGGCGCCTTGAACGACGCGATGTCCCACAACTACAAGTACCTGTCCGACGCGTCTTTGCCTGCGGCAGACCGGCAGCGGTACCGTACGGCCTACGAAAACGCCATGGCCTCCCGCGAAAAGCTGGTGCCGTTCACGCTGGGCTCGACCGATCCGTATCAGGCTTACCGCAACTTGCTCGGCGAGACCGAAGCGCGCGCCGTGCAAAGTCGGCTGGGCCTGAGTGGCCTGCAGCGCCGCGAGCGCTTCCCGTTGCTCGACTACGAAACCAAGCCGGGTGACCTCATCATTCCGCAGCACGAAGACCTGTTCCGCCCTAGCCTTTTGGACTGACCTCGTATGTCGTACAGGATCCGAGCGTCCTGCGCCTTCTGCTGGATTGAAAAAGGGCCCCGAGGGGCCCTTTGTCATACCGTAGCGGTGGCTGGCGCAGGCTGCGCCGCAAACTCCCCCGCGTCGTAGAGCAGCTCCAGCCCCGACAGGCCGCGCTGGCCGTTGATCGGGTTGCGCCAGCGCATGACGCCGGGGCGGTTAAGCAGGTTGTTGGCCAGCCATCGCTGGGTGCGCGAACTCTCGTTTTGGTCTTCGGCCCACTCACGCCACGCCTCGAACAAAGCGCCGGTCTGCACGCTGGCGTCGTGGCGCAGCACGCACCGTTCTTCCAAAAAGCGGCCCACCGGATCCTCGTCCACAAAATACTCGTCGGTGGCCGCGCGCACGATCGTTGGCAGCTGCAGGCCGTTTTCCTGCCAGGAGATGCAGCCTTCGACCATCCACTGCATGATCTGCGGCAGCTCGTCCTTCAGCTTGCGCTCCAGTTCGCGGTCGGGGTTCTTCGGCGTCACGGTGAACGGCACCATCTGCAGTCGGCGCTTCATGCCGTTGTCCAGGTTGACCAGACGCGGCTTGTGGTTGCCCATGACCACGAGCTTGAACTGCGGGCGGTACTCAAACGAACCCTGGTGCATAAAGCGAGCCGTCACGGTGTCGCCGCCGGTCACTTGCTTGACCAAGGCCTCGTTCCACGTCAAGCCCTCTTGCGTTTCTGACGCGATCACCAGACGAGCGCCGCGCAGACGGGCCAGGCCCTCGGGGTGGGCGTTGTCAGAACGCGCGGAGAACGTGTTGCTGGGGGTGTTCATGGCGTAGTCGCCCAAGGCGGCCATGATCGTGTTGACAAAGACAGACTTGCCGTTGCCGCCAGGGCCCCAGATAAACGACATCTGGTGCTCTTTGGTCGACCCGGTGAGGGCGTACCCGGCCAACCGCTGGAGGTAGCGCTGCAGCTCCTTGTCCCCGGCGGTGGCCTCGTCCAAGAAGCGCGCCCAGACGGGAGCCGGTGCGGCCTTGGGAGCTACAGCGGCCATGCGGGTGTGCAGGCCCTTGGGGCTGTGCGGGTGCAGCTCGCCTGTCTTCAGATCGACCGTGCCGGACGGCGTATTGAGCGCAAACGGGTCGGCATCGAACTCGCCAGCCGAAGCGCGCACCCGCTTGTCCGAGGCACTGTATTCGATCACGTTGCGCACGACGCGGTTGCTGCACAGGCTCATGGCCACGCCACGCTTGGCTTTGTCCAGATCGGGATCGTCGTTGGCCTCTTGCGCGATCACGCGGGCAGTGCGTGCGATGGCCGAATAGATCAGGTTCTCCTCGTCCTTTTGCCAACGGCCGTCGCGGTAGAAAAGCCATCCGCCCATTGGCTCGCAGTATCGGAAGTTGCCGCCGTGTTTGTTCACGGCGCGGCGGGAGACCGCAGCGTCGGAATAGCGCACCGGTGCCGTGCCTTCGTCCGTGTCTTCAGCCGGGATCGAATTTTCGGCCACTACAGGCGTTTCGGACATCGGGGGCGGGGGTAGTAGCCCCTCGGTGCCAAAGTCGTCGGCTGAGTCCGCGTAGCCGTACGTGCGGGCCGTTGTTGCCAGGTAGTCCCAACCCAACTCGTAGGGCGGCACCATGCGGGCCCAGTCAGACGCCACGACTTCGGGCTCATTGGCTGGGTGCAGGTCGTTGCCCTCCCAGCGCAAAGCCCAGTCCAGGAACAAGTCAAAACCCGCCTCGCCGACCGACGCCTTGATGGCATAGCCCAAGCGCAGGTAGTCGTCGCGGCCAGGGAACGCCTCATTGGTGTTGGGGATCAGCTTCACGGCTTCGGCGCAGGCCTCAAAGCTGGGAGCCTGCAGGCCGCTTTGGCTTACGCCCTCGCGGTCGACCGACGTGGAGCCGTTGCCCTCCCGTGAGGCCGCAAAGCCGAGCAGGTCGGCGGCCGCTTCGATGTCCTTGAAAAACAGCTCGACGTCTTCGGGCTTGACGGGGCAAAGGGTGTGTGGGTTGACGGCATGCAAGGCCGTGTCCCAGCCGTACTGCGCGCCGCTTGGGTGCGTTCCGGCCACAACGTACTGCTGCCCGTCGCCCAGGAACTCCAGCAAGTGCTTTTCGCCGGTGATCGAGTCCGTCAGCCAAAGGCGCATGCGGCCAAAAGGCTGTTGGGTGCGGTACACCAGCAGACGCTTGGGGGCGCGGCCAGTGCGGATCGGCGCGGGGCCGAGGTGCAGCTGGGCCGCGTCCTCGATCAGTTGCGCCAAGGACGGTTCGATCACGTCAATGTCAAGTGCGGGAAAGCTGTCTGCCTTCAGGCCAATGTTCGCCCCGTGGGAAGCCCACACCTCGGCGTGGGCACGAAAGACAGCCGCCTTGCGCCAGTCGTAGCCGCCCCAGGTGCCGTCGTTGTTGCGCCGGGCTGGCGCTTTGCCTACCGCCTCCGGGGGGATGTTGGAGCGGTCGGACAGTTTGGCGTTGGGTGGTGAAACACTGACGAGGTGGGTGTATCCGGCATCAAACAGCTGTAGCGCTGTGGTCTTTTGCATTATTCAGTCCTTACGGTAGCGGAGCCCGGCCCAGCCGGAAGCAGTAACTGGGCACCCCTCGGCCCAGGCGGGGGTGAGGGACATGATTGTCTCAAGTTCTTCGGCATCCGTCACCTCGTGTGTTGTTTCTGTGATGACTTCGTCGTGGACACTGAGCAAAGGGAGGTATTTTCCGGCAGCTTCCAAGCGCAGCATGGCGTCGGCCATGAGGTCTCGGGCCGTGGCCTGCACCACGTTTTCCATGAGCAAACCGCCGTACAGGCCGCGCTTGCTCCACTGCTTGGTTTTGGAGTTCACCGACCAAGCCTCCAGGTTATGCACCGACTTGGAGGGATCCCATGGCGCGGGCTTCTCGACAATTTTTGGCTGGCAGTAGGCCAAGCGGCGGCCCGACGGCAGCTTCAACCACAGGAACCCGCCCGAGAACTTGAAGCGGATGCGCCCGCCCAAGGCCTCTGTGACTCGGCCCCGGTAGCGCACGGCCTCCTTGGCTGCGGTCTCCAGATCCTTCCAGCCCATGACAATGGCCGGGCTTGAGGCGCGCCACAGCTTGACGATCTCGGGTAGCTCGGCGTCGTCCAGCCCCATGTCGTATGCGCCCATGGTTATCAGTGCGTTTTCGCCGCCTTGGAAGCCCAGCGCCAGCTCGGCCACCTTGCCTTTTTGGCGCAGGCCGTAGTTCGGCTGGCCCTTCTTGATGGTCTCAAACGGCACCTTGAACATCTGCGCTGCCGAAGCCTCGTAGATTTTGCCGTGGGTGCGGAACACTTCCAAGCGCCACTCTTCGCCGCACAGCCAAGCGATCACGCGCGCCTCAATGGCCGAATAGTCGGCGGCCACGAGGGTGTGCCCAGGGCGAGCGCGCAGCATGGATCGCAGCTGCAGGGCCACCACTTCCAACGCCGGGGCGTACAGCTCGATGTCGTCCACGCGGGCGTGCAGGATGTCGTCAATCCAGTCCTCGGGGTCGTGCCACTCGGGCATGTGCATGGAGCGAGCCGGGAAGTTTTGCGGCTGCACCAGACGCCCGGCCCAGCGGCCAGTGCCAGCGCCCCAGTACAACAGCAGGCCGCGCAGCATGTCGTCGCGGCAGACGGCGCGCAGCATGGCTTCGATTTTCTTGACGCTGGACTTGCCGGTCTCGGCGCGCAACTCCAGCGCCTCACGGATATTGGCTGGGAGATCCGGGTCGTCCAGCAGCTTGGCCACGTCGGCTTTGCGCAAGGTCTCGACCTGGCGGCCTTGCTCGGCCATCCAAGCCTGCAACGACTTCAGCTTCGTCACGGAAGTCACTTCGCCGTCGGTGAGGTCTTCCATTTTCTGGTTTGCCTTCTTGGCCACGCCGTCGGACAGGGCCTTGGCGGCTTGGGCCAGCGGGCGGTCAAGCATGACGCCCCGGTCATTGGCGCGCTGATCCATCAGCCAGACCTGGCGCTCATACTCGGACAGGCGCTGCACTGCAGCCGTAATGCCTGCCTCGGTGCGCACGTCCTGCTTGCAATAGGCGAACAATCGGGCTTTGCGCTCGTCGTCGTCCCACCACACGATGCGGCCATCGTCCAGCGTGGCGCGCGGCTTGCTCATTTGCAGCATCAGTCGGTGCCCGGCCTTGTCTTTTTGCTGCACCAAGCCCAGCACGCGGGCCGAGTCGTCGAGGTTGCCTGGCAAGTTCATGGCGCGCACTTCAGCGGCTGTGCACGTCCAGCGCTCCATCTCAATGTCGGGCAGGCCGTACTTTTCGGCCATGACGTGCCGCCAGATCACGCGCTCAAACGGGGCATTGAAAGCGCGAAACGTGGTGCTCTTGTCAGACACCAAGCCGCACAGCGCGTCGAACGCGTCGGCGTTGTCCGCTTCAGCATCAAAGCCGGAAAGCGGGTAGGGCGACCACAGCAGGGGCTCGCTCTGGCCGGGGTGTTGAAAGGCCAAGCACCACACGTCGGTGCTCGGGTCTTGGGCGTAGCGGTATGCGCCGGTCTTGCGAAGGTCGGCTGCGCTGCGGGTCTCAAAGTCGATGGACGATTCAAAGCTCATACGTTCCTTGGGTATGCAACGAGAAAAGGGCCCCCGAAGGGGCCCCACAAAAGAAGATCAGAGGTCTTCGAGGCTGGCCGCTGCTTGCGGATCCGCGATGAACTCGTCTTCAGCATTGACGCGGCTGTCAATGCGCTGGCCGTCCTTGACTTTTTGCACGTTGCCCAGGCCGAAGGCCACGGACTTGGAGTCCGCACGGTCGGTCGCGTAGGCGTGCAGCGAGGCCTTGACGTAGACGCCGGGGTAGATCATGGACGGATCCGTGATTTTGGCGGGCTTGCCGTCGGGGCCAGCGTAGATGCTCACGACGCCGGGAGGGGTCTCGTAGGAGCGGGCGTTGATGTAGGCGATGACCTTGGGCTCGCAGTTGGCGTACTTGTCAACGTCGTAGCGGACGGCCCATTTGAACGACGGCGACTTGCGCAGGCTGTCAAAGCGGTTTGCGAACTTGGCACGGGCCGCGTCCTCGGCTTCCTTTTCGGCTTGGGCCAAGAAGGCCTTACCGGCGGGGGTGTCTTCGATCAGCAGCGTGACCGACCACACTTTTTTGCCTTGGTCGTTGATCTCAGGCTCAAACAATTTGGGGTAAGAGGCGCGGCACTCGGGGGTAATCAGACGGGTCATTTGTTGCTCGATTCTTCGGTTGAAAATTCATCGGATGCGGCCAACTTGGCTGCGGGTTTGCTGCTGCTTTCGGACACAAGGTTGTAGCCGGAAGAGACAGAGGCCACGAGTTCGGCAGGCAGGTTTTTCTTGCCCACGCGCTTCTCGATCTGGGCCACGGATTGGAGTTCCGGGGCCGTGTAAATGTCAGACTCGGACAAGCCCGCGTCCAACAGTGCCCAAGACTTCACTTTTTCAAGGTCAGTCCACACGCGGCTTGCGCGCTTGGGCACCAGCTTCATGCCGGGGATCTCCTGGCCCGAAACGGCTCGGGCGTATAAAAGAGCCTCGGCTTCCTTGACCCAAGGGGCCAAGATGGCCAGCTTAGGCTGTACCACGGCCAAGGCCGCAGTTATCTCGTCATTTGATCGGTGCGTGAGCTTTTCGCCCTTGCCAAAATCGGTGATGACGGTGAACTCTTCCTGCGCCACAGCCAGCGCTCGGTCGGCACGGGCAGGGCAGCTACCGGCTGCAGCGCAAAAGCCGCAGTGGTCTCCAGGGATCGCCACGGCGTTGGAGTCTTGGGCCGCGTTAGCCGCGTCCACGATGTCGGCCGCGTAGTCCAAGAGCTCGCCCAGGTCGACGGTCTCGCTTCGCACCGGGCCCATCGGATGGTAGGCGCGGGGCTGGGCGATGACCATTTGCACCTTGTCAATGCCAGCCACTTGCTCTGGCGTCAAGGACAGCAAAGCGCCGAGCGCGTAATAGCGCGTTTGCTTGTTGCCAATGACCTCGACCACTTTGCCTTGGCCGTGCTTGTAGTCGAAGACGATCATCAATCGCAGCGACGGGATCAAGACGATCACGTCGGCAGAGCCCGACATTGGCTCGGGTGGGTTCAGTGAGTCAAGGTTTACTTTTTGCTCCAACAACACCACGGCGTCTTTGGCCGCGGCCTTGACGTTCTGCACCCAATTCCAAGCCACTTCAACGGCCTCGGCCATGTCGCGGTCGATCTCGAACTCTTTGGGCGGCTGACCGTCGCGGTCAACCGTGATCTTGCGGCCCAGGGCATCGTGCGGGTTGCGGCCCTTGTCCAAGGCTTGCTCCAGCAAGGTGTGTGCCGCCGTGCCGAGGTCAGCCGCGTCGCTGCTGCCCTGCGGGCCCGCTTCTTCCTCAAGTCGAGGGGAAGCAGGGCACGCCAGCCAGCGGTGGGCTTTTGACCCACCCAGTCGAACGTGTCCGCCAGCCATTACAGGGCCGCCGCCGCAACGATCTCGCCTGCCTTGTCCGCAGTCACTTCCGTGGTGCGAGCAAAGCCGAACTTCTGCAGCAAGTCGCGTGCAGCTTGCAGGCCGTTCTTGGCACCGTAGGCACGCACAGCCGCTGCGGCTTCTTCCACGGTTGCGGCAGGTGCTGCGACGTTGTTTGCGACTTCGGGTGCGTCTTGGACGTCTTGCTCGACGGCAGCTTCCGCGACTTGCTCGGCGGCAGCGACTACGGTCTCTGCGACGGTCTCTGCGGCGGCCTCGGCAACAGCTTCAGCCACTGCGGCCTTGACTTCCTCGCCGGCTTTGGCCTTGGGCTTGCGTGCGGCTTTTTCTGCAACAGGCGGTGCGACTTCAGCCACGACCACGGCTTCGGCCGCAGGCTGCACAGCGCGGGCGCTGGCCAAGCCGAGGTTTGTCAAGGCGTCTTGCAGCGCGCTGCGGGAGTTGGTCTCGATTCGGATTTCGGCTTGGCCGTCGTTCAAACGCGATACATACACAAAGTTGATGGTGGCTTCATTGCTCATTCGATTCTCCGTAAAGTTGATGGTGGCTTCATTGCTCATTCGATTCTCCGTAAAGTTGAAGAAGGCCGCGCACTTTGCGTGCCACGGTCTTCTGGATGGCCTCGTCGATGGATTTGTCGAGGTGTGCAATTCTAACCATGATTGGACTTTTTTGTCCAATTCTTCGCAGGCGGTAAATCGCTTGCTCGTTGTCGGACGGCACCCAAGAGGTTTCCACAAAGACGCAATGGTGCGCGGCGGTCAGCGTCACGGCGGTGGCGCAAGCCGTAATTTGTCCAATGAAAACACGCACTTGCGGCTTGTTTTGAAAGCCGTCAATCGCTTGCTGGCGCAGGGCATCCGAGTCCCCGCCCCACACGTGCACCGGGCTGAACTTGGCCAGCTTTTCGCGCAGAATTGAGATCACTTCCCTGTGGTATGCAAACAACACAACCTTTTCAATTTGGTTGTTTTCCAGCATTTCGATGACGCTTTCGGCCACGGCTTCGGCTTTGGCGATGCCGCAGACCTTGCGAAACGAGGCGATGTGCGGATCTGCATCTGGGATCGGCGCGCCCTCTTCCAGCCGGTAAACGAGCTCCTGCACTTCCACGCTGTCTTCGAGGCGCTTCACGGCGTCCAGGGCTTTGCCCCCGTCGACCGGCATGTCCGACACAAAGACGCGCGGCAGGTCGGGTAGCACTTCTTCGGTGACTCGGCGCAGCAAGTGCGGCGCAATGGCCGCGCGCAGGTCGGCCAGGTTCTTGTTGCCCAGCACCTTCGGGCCGTGGTCGCCCATCTCCCAACGGGTGTACGTGTTCAAAAAGTCGGCGTAGGTGCCGCCGCCCGGCAAGGCCTGCGGAAATAGTGCGCGCAGGTGCGGAAAGAGCTCGGACGCGTTGTTGGGGGTGAGGGTGCCGGACAGCCCCCAGACGGCACCAGCGCAGCCCGCCAGGCCGTTGTTGCGGCAATACGGCCCATAGATGGACTTGGTGCGGCTGCTGTCTGCGGTCTTGAGGTAGTGGGCCTCGTCCAGCACCAGCACGTCGGGCCGCCAGGCCGCCCAGCGGTTGCGCAGCTCTTTGTCCGTGGCCAGTTTGTTGTAGGACTCGACCTTGAGCTCGATGCCGTAGGTTGACCACTTCTCGACCTCACGCTGCCAGTTAATCTTGGCAATCGCCGGGCAAGCTACGGCCAGGCGACGTGCCCCCGTTATGTTGCAGGCTTCAATGGCTTGGATAGTCTTGCCCAGCCCCATCTTGTCGCCAAGCAGGGCGTGACGCCTGGAGGCCAAAAAGTCGGCCCCGGTCTTTTGGTATTCAAAGAGCTGCAAAGAGCTGCGCTCCGTATGACGCAAGCAGCGTCGCGTCTGAGCGGCCGTCGTCTTTTTTGCGGGCAAACAAGTGCGCCTGGCCAGGGTACAACGCAGCAGCCCGCTCGCGGCTGCCGTCCTTGCCGCCGCGCACACGCATGGCCCGCTGCCAGGTCTGGGGCGGCACGCGGCTGCTGGGCACGCCACAGCCCGCCAACGCGCCTTCCAGCACGCCAAAGGCGCGGCCAAACGCGAACATGCTGGACACGCCTTGGCCCGGCATCGCACCGACCTGTTCGACAAACCCGGCTTCGATGCGGCCAAGCGTTTGGAGCTCACGCACCAAGGCCGCCAGCATGGGCGCGTTAACTTCGTTGACTTCGCGCTGACCCCGCTTGACCAAGGTGGTCGGCATGTCTCGTACGGCCAGGAGAACGGGGGCTGCGCGGCTTGCGTCTACCAGCGCCAGCGCGCCGTGCGCGCCCGGATCAATGCCGAGAACGAGCATCGCGCGCACTGGCTTTTGCGGTCAGGTCGGCCAACAGCTTGTCGTGTGCTTCGGCCAGGCGCTCCAGTGAAGACAGTCGGGGCTCCACGGCTCCGCGCTTCCACCGGCTGACCACGGACGGATCCAGCCCGGCCGCATAACACACGCGGGCCACGGAAACGGGCCCGGCGTCAATCTCGGCTAGGAGGTTTTGCAAGTAGTTGGTGGCTGTGCTCATGGCTGGCTTTTGTGTCAAAGAATGTTTGACATTATAGGTGCCCGGAATCCCACCGGGCGGCGTCGTGCAGGCAGAAAGGAGGAACTGCCCCACGCATGGCCACGATCTCGACCGGCTTGCGGCATCGTGGCTGGTCACAGAACCTTGTGCCGGTAGGTTGGTTCGTGTCACCCAATATGGCCCCAGTGGCTGCGGGTTCCGCAGGACTGGCGACGCGGCACTTCGTCTTCGGCGCTACGTTCTATTCAAGAGATCCGGCACGGCTTTCCATGCGGGCGCGTTGCTCGTAGTCTTCGCGGCAGGCGCTGTCGCAGTACAGCAGGCCAGGCGGCAAAAGGCTTTCGCAGTTCAAGCAGCGGCCCGTGGCCACGACGCGCTTGATCTTTCGGGCTTCGGCTAAGCGAGCCGCAAGGTAGGCGTCGGCTTGCTCGTTTGCGCGGTCGACTTCATCCGCCATGGCTTGCCTCGTTCTGAGCTGCGCTGCGCTCGTGCAAGATTGCCATGCCCAAATAAACCATCGCGCCAAAGACCTCGGTCTCAAAGGCGGCGCCGTAGCGGGTGCTGGCCGCCTCTTCCAGCTTCTTGGCCGCTTGGCCCGTCAGGAACCCACGGCCGTGCATCTTGCCGTAGTGAACCCACGGCTGCTTGGTGAACTCTGTCCGGGCACCGCCGTGGCGCTGGCCCTTGCCGTGCATCGCTTGCTCAATGGCGGACATGAAAACCTCGTAGAGCGGGTGCTCGACGGCTTTGCGTGGGTCGGTTGATTTGTGCGTTACGTCAATGCGGCGTTCGCTCGGGCTCTGGGGCGGCAGCGGGCCTGTCGAGGGAACGGCGCGGATCTGGGCGGCCACGCTGTTCTCAAGTATCTCCCGCTGCCAGCGCTGCCAATCTTCCGTCGTGGCGTCGTCTATTGACTGGCGCTTCGCGACCCAGTTGGGCTTGGTCTCCCAGCCGATGCACGTACTGCAGGGCCGTTCGCACCCGCCCAGGTCTCGGTGGCTGCAGGTTGCGCAAGCCCGTTGCACATTTTCTTCGTTTGTCATTTCATTCACCTTTCTTGTCGTCTTGGATCCGCTGGGCGTATTCCCAGGGGCTCGGGCATTGCCACAGCTGGCGCTGGGCTCGTTTTTCGGCGTTGCGCGCTGACTTGTAGCTCGACAAGTTAAGGCGCACAGGTGCCGCAGGGGCGACCCACAAACCGTGGTACTCGCCAAACTCTTCAAGCATTTCGTCGTCGCTGAGGTCAGCCAACGGCATTTCTTGCTGAGCCAAAAAAGC
>JACCDX010142988.1_pt1 | contig 40758 bp, 52 predicted proteins | sample 7449681 | NCBI WGS metagenome assembly JACCDX01 (sample SAMN15323450, study PRJNA562643) | freshwater metagenome | isolation source: river surface water | place: USA:Blue River Watershed | collected 2017-08-18
AACTAATGTATATTCTAGCGGTGCTGGTGGTTCTGGTGTTGTCATACTCAGATGGACATAAAATAAATAAACAACTATGGCAACTATAAACACAAGACAGCAATTCAAAGACTACTGCTTACGCCGACTTGGCTGGCCAGTAATTGAAATCAATGTTGATGATGATCAAGTAGATGATCGCATTGATGATGCACTCAATTTTTGGCGTGATTATCACTATGATGGAACAGAAAAACTGTTCATGAAACATCAAATTACACAAGCGGATATTGATCGTCAATGGATTTACTGTCCAGATGCAGTGCAATTTGTCACAGGCATTTTTCCATTTGATCAATCTAACGCATCAATCAATATGTTTGACTTGCGTTATCAGTTACGTCTGCATGATCTCTATGACTTCACATCGGTATCATATGTGTCATACGAAATTACGATGCAACATCTGCGTACATTGAATCTGTTATTCTCTGGCACACCGCAGTTTCGTTTCAATCGTCATCAAAACAAAGTGTTTCTTGATATTGATTGGACAAGAGATGTGCAACCAGGTGATTGGGTTGTTGTTGAGTGTTACCGTACAATCCGTCCAGAAACAGTTACACTGACTGGTACAGTAACAGGTTCACCGTCATCAAATACAATTACAGGTTACGGCACAAAGTTCGATCAAGAGATTGTGCCTTATGATTTTATTACCATTGGTACAGAATCAAAACAAGTTGGTAACATTGAGTCTCCAACAAGTCTGACATTGGTCGGGCCACCAACATTGACACATAATAATTCGGCAATTCAAATTGAAGGTACGACTGATGTGTGGAATGATCGTTTTCTGAAACAACTTGCAACTGCAAAAATCAAACAGCAGTGGGGTAACAATCTCAAAAAGTTTGAAGGTATTCAAATGCCAGGTGGTGTTACACTGAATGGTCAAAAGATTTATGATGAAGCAACCGAAGAAATCAAAGATATGGAAGAGCAGATTTACATGATGGGTTCACTGCCATCGGAAATCTTTACTGGCTAATGTCTACAAACTTTTACTTCAACAATTTTCCAAGCAGACTTGCTGATGCTCCGATTACACCGGAGCAATTGCTTGTTGAAAATCTTGTCATTGAAGCCTTGCAAATCTATGGGCTTGATGTCTATTATTTGCCACGCACAACACGTGATCAAGTAGACTATCTGTTTGGTGAAGATGTGCTCAAAGAGTATCGTTCTGCACATGCTATTGAAATGTATCTTGAAAACGTCACTGGTTTTGATGGTGAACAAGACTTTATATCTAAATTTGGTTTAGAGATTCGTGATGAAGTTACGATGCTTGTCTCAAGACTAAGATTCAAATATACAGTCAACGGTTATACACGACCACGTGAAGGTGATTTAATTTATGTACCAATGACAACAAGTTTTTTCGAGATTACTAGCGTTGAATCAGAAAACGATCAAGCAATGTTTTATACATTAGGTCGTGGTCGTGGTGGTAATGTATACGTATTCGCATTGAAGATGAAGCAGTTTTATTTCTCTAACGAGATTATTGAAACTGGTATTGATGATATTGATAACAACATCCGTAATTACTATTCTAAAGTTCGTATTTCATTAGGCTCAGGTTCAGGTAAGTTTCTGAATGATGAAATTGTATATCAAGGTTCATCATTATCCACTGCAACAGCACAAGCACTTGTGTATGACTTCCAACCAAATGCATATATTGATGTTTATCGTATGCAAGGTGATTTTACAACCTCAGCAAATGTAAAAGGCAACACAAGTTCGGCACAGTGGACAGTGATACTTGCATCTGATGCACCAACACAGAACAATGCATTTGAAGATATCATTGACAATGCACGTATCGAAGCGGCAAGTGATAATATTATCGACTTTACGGAAGTCAATCCGTTTGGAGAACCGTAATGTTAGGTAATGCACAATTTTATCACCGCACCATTCGTAAGATGGTTGTTGTGTTCGGCACAATGTTCAATGATTTGGAAATCGTTCGTTATACTCAAGCGGGTTTACCAAAAGAAAAACTCAAAGTACCATTATCATACGGACCAAAAGAAAGATATCTGACACAGATTACATCTGACCCAAATCTTATTAAGTCAGTCAATTCTGTTATACCAAGAATGTCATTCAATCTTGACAGTCTTGAATATGATATGAGTCGTAAACAAATTTCTACTCTACAAAACTTTGCATCAGCAACAAATACTGGCGTTGCAACACAGTTTCTTCCTGTACCATATAATTTTGAGTTTAGTCTGTCAATCTATGTGCGTAATACGGAAGATGGCACACAGATATTAGAACAGATTCTACCATTCTTCACGCCAGATTTCAGTGTAGTGGTAGATTTTATTCCTGCAATGAAGCAAAAGTACACAGTGCCTATTATACTCAATTCTGTTGCATCTACAGTTGAGTATGAAGGCGGTATGTCAGATGGCACGACAAGAATTATTGTATGGGACTTGACATTTACTGCAAAGAGTTTCATCTGGCCACCTGTCAAGTCAGGCAAACTTATCAATGCTGCAAACACAAATATCAACATTGATCTTACATCCAAAGAATTGCAAAAAGTTTATGTTGACTTTGCAAATGGCAATAATGTGTTTACTACAGGCGAAACGATTCGTGACACCGCAAATGGATTTATTGGTACAGTAGAATACTTTAGCAACACTGCCACGGGCACACTTGTTATTACTGGTGGCAACAAATACATTGAAAGAAACTATACACTTGTTGGTGATTATTCTGGTGCGTCATATAACGTAGCAACACTTGACATCAATTCAGTCAATGCTGCTGCTGTGATTACAGAACCAGATCCAACATCTTCACTACCAAATACTAACTTTGGTTACATTGAAACAATTACAGAATGGCCTGATACATTATCATGAAAAAACTAAATCAAAATCTATCTGAAATATTTGATGTTGAACCAATACAAGAGCAACCGATAGAAACATTACCTGTTGTAGTTGATGATGCTGTAAATCAAATAGATGCTGATGCAGAATTCGCTCGTAACAATATGCGTACATTGATTACGAATGGTAACGATGCATTAGAAAAATTGGCATATGTTGCTGATCAATCTGAATCACCAAGAGCATATGAAGTCTTAGCGACAATGATGAAGAATCTTGCTGAGATGAATAAAGATTTGTTGGAACTTCAGAAAAGGAAAAGAGAGCTTGCACCTCAATCTGAATCCGCAAAAGGAGTCAACATTGACAAAGCAGTCTTTGTTGGCTCCACAACCGAATTACTGAAGATGATAAAGGCAAATAAATAAGACTATGGAACAATTAATAGAACAGATGAAAATCATACTTGGTACAAACTTTGGTTTGTATTTCAAGGCACATACTTTCCACTGGAACGTGGAAGGACCAGACTTTGCTCAGTATCATGGATTCTTAGGTGACTTCTATGATTCGGTATTTGATCAAACTGATCCAATCGCAGAACACATTCGTGCATTAGGTTCATATGCACCAACAACACTTGCACGAATCATGGAACTATCCAAAGTGCAAGACTTAGTTGCTATACCTTCACCGCTCATCATGATGTCAGAACTTGCACAAGACAACGACAAGTATATCGTGGAACTAAGAGCAGGTATCGCACTTGCAGATGCAGCAGATGAGCCTGCTGTTGGTAACTTCTTACAAGACATTCTTGATGCACATCAAAAGCATGGCTGGATGCTAAAGAGTTTCACACGATAAATTATGGATGACGGGTATCTTGGTAATGCACGACTGAAGAAAGTCGGTGTTGAATTATCCCTAACAGAAGAACAGGTAAAAGAGTTTGCAAAGTGTGCCGAAGATCCGGTATACTTTATTGCCAACTACGTAAAAATTGTCAACGTTGACCGTGGTCTTGTCCCATTTGATATGTGGGACTTTCAAAAAGAAATGGTCAAGACGTTTCATGAGAATAGATTCTGTATCGCAAAGATGCCACGACAGGTTGGTAAAACAACTACCACTGTCGGTTATATGTTATGGTGTGCTTTGTTCAACGAAGAGTTTGTTATTGGTATTTTGGCCAACAAACTTCAATTGGCACAAGACATTCTTGCTAAGATACAGAAAGCATATGAATATCTTCCACACTGGTTGCAGCAAGGGATTGTCAACTGGAACAAACGTTCTTTAGAACTGGAAAACGGTTCAAAGATTTATGCTTACGCTACGTCAGCAGCGGGTGTTCGAGGTGGTACGTACAATCTAATCTTTCTTGATGAGTTCGCATTCGTGCCACATAACATGGCAGTTGACTTCTTTACGTCAACGTATCCTGTTATCTCATCTGGTAAAACATCAAAAGTAATTATTGTTTCTACACCGAACGGTTTAAATCTATTCTACAAAATGTGGATGGATGCTATGGAAGGTCGTTCACTATACAAAACACTTGAAGTTCACTGGTCAATGGTGCCAGGTCGTGATGAAAAGTGGAAAGAAGAAACAATCCGAAACACATCTGAAGAGCAGTTCAGACAAGAGTTTGAAACCGAGTTCATTGGTTCTTCAGCAACACTTATCTCTGGTGCCAAACTTCGTTCAATGGCATTCCGTGATCCGATGCGAATTGAAGATGATGGAAATCTCTTTATCTATGAAGATCCACGCCCAGGACGTATCTATATTGCTACTGTAGACTGCTCGGAAGGTGTTGGACTAGACTATCATACCATCAATATGATTGACGCTACCGAAGCACCATACAGACAAGTGGCCAGATACCGCAACAATAAGTTGCCATTATATTTTTTACCTACAATAATATATTCACTTGTCAACCGTTACAATGAAGCATATGTGCTGATTGAAACTAACAATGTCGGTCAGCAAGTCGTGGATATTCTACACTATGATCTAGAATATGAACACGTTTACAAGCTGGAACATCACCATATCAAAGGTCAAAGTATTTCTGCTGGCTTCAAACGCTCTGTTGGATTTGGTATCAAAACAACCAAATCGGTCAAGAAAATTGGATGTGCTAATCTAAAAACTCTAATTGAAAGTGATAAGTTGATCATCAATGACTTTGATACTATTGCAGAACTGAATACTTTTGTGCGTAAAAAAGATACCTTCATGGCAGAAGAAGGCAACAACGATGATATCGTTATGGGTCTGGTGCTTTATGCTTGGCTGACAGCACAGACTTTCTTCAAAGATGAAACACGAATTGATATCCGTAAGATTTTGTTAGAAGAACAGCAGTTGTTGGGTGAAGAAAGTGTGCTTCCGTTTGGCTTTATTGAAGATGGACTGCGCCGAGAGGTGGAGGTGGAAGATGGAGACATGTGGGAGCCTCCAGCTGGCTATTTATCATCAAGTTTGTAAAAAACTAAATAGACAATAAAAAGAAAATTGACCCAACAATAAAAGGAGAAATCCAATGGCATTTCAATTATCACCAGGAGTAAACGTATCAGAGATTGATCTGACTACAGTTATTCCTTCAGTGGCCACTTCTACTGGCGCATTCGTAGGACCTTTTGCTTGGGGACCAATTGGTGAAGTAACAACTATTTCCGATGAAACACGCCTAGTGAACACTTTCGGAAAACCAGATAGCGATAATTATGAATATTGGTTCTCCGCTGCAAACTTCCTAGCATATGGAAATAATCTTAAAGTCGTTCGTACTCAAGGTCTTGGCGCACTAAACGCTACAGCAAATGGTACAGGCGTACTGATCAAAAACGAAGATGACTATAACGACAATCATTCAGGTTATTCTGCTGGCGCTTTCGGTGCTACCGGTGGATGGGCAGCACGTTGTGCAGGCACGTTAGGTAACAGTCTGCTTATTTCTATGGCAGATGCAAACACATGGAATGTGTGGACATATGCATCACAGTTTAGCGCAACACCAAATACATCATCATACGTAGCAAGCCGTGGCGGTGCTAACGACGAAGTTCACATTGTTGTCGTTGACGAAGATGGTTTGTGGTCAGGCGCAGCAGGTACAGTTCTAGAAAAGTACGCATTCGTATCTAAAGCATCTGATGCAAAAGACGACAGCGGTAATTCAAATTACTATAAAGATGTTGTGAATAGAAAATCACAATATGTTTGGTGGTTGTCACATCCAACAAATCTAGGCACTGGTACAGCGTGGGGTTCTTCTGCTAATACATCAGCATTTAAACTTCTGTCAAGTAACTCATCTAACTCATTGTCTGCTGGTGCAATCGGTACAACAAGTACAGCAAACGTTACAACAGGTTGGGATTCATTCAAGAATGCTGAATCTGTAGATGTGTCACTGTTAGTTACTGGTCAAGGTAACAGCACAGTTGCAACATATGTTATCAGCAATGTCGCTGAAACACGTAAAGACTGTGTAGCATTTATCTCTCCAGAGAAAGCAGATTGTGTTGACAATGCAGGTAACGAAGTTACAGATATCAAAGCATTCCGTAACGGTCTAGCATCATCTTCATATGCATTCCTAGATTCTGGTTACAAATATCAATACGACAAATACTCAGATGTGTATCGTTGGGTGCCACTGAATGGCGATATTGCAGGCTTGTGTGTACGTACCGACAATCAAAATGATCCTTGGTTCTCACCTGGTGGTATGAATCGTGGTCAAATTAAGAACGTAATCAAACTGGCATGGAATCCAACAAAAGCAAATCGTGATGATCTGTATCAAGTTGGTGTAAATCCTGTTGTTTCGTTCCCAGGTGAGGGTACAGTTCTATACGGTGACAAGACTCTGTTGAGCAAGCCAAGTGCATTTGATCGTATCAATGTACGCCGTCTGTTCATCACACTTGAGAAAGCAATCTCACGTGCAGCACGTTTCTCACTGTTTGAATTCAACGATCAGTTCACACGTGCTCAGTTCGTTGCTCTTGTAGAACCATTTCTGCGTGATGTTCAAGGTCGTCGTGGTATCACTGACTTCCGTGTAGTCTGTGATGACACAAACAACACAGCGGAAATTATTGACCGTAATGAATTTGTTGGTGACATTTACATTAAACCTGCTCGTTCTATCAACTTCATTCAACTTAACTTTGTTGCAGTACGTACAGGTGTAAGTTTCAATGAAGTGGTAGGTGCAGCTTAAATAAGAGAAACAGGAGAAAATTAAATGGCATTTAACGTAAATCAGTTCCGTTCACAATTAACAGGTGACGGTGCCCGCCCAAATCTATTTGAGGTAAGTATGCCGTTTCCTGCGTTCTCACTACCAGGAAACGCACAAACAAAAATGACGTTCATGTGTAAGACAGCACAACTTCCAGGCTCAACTCTGGGCGTTGTGCCTGTTCAATACTTTGGTCGTGAATTAAAGTTTGTGGGTAATCGTACTTTTGCTGACTGGACAGTAACAATTATCAACGATGAAGATTTTATTGTACGCAATGCATTCGAGCGTTGGATGAATGGCATCAATAGCCACAATCTAAATATTCGTAATCCAGTTGCAGGCACACCATTAGGTTACACAACTGATGGTGAAGTTACTCAGTTCGGTAAAGCAGGTAACTCAATCAAGAAATATAAATTTGTAGGAATGTTCCCATCCGACATCACTCCGATTGATGTTGATTGGGGTTCAAATGACACTATTGAAGAGTTTTCTGTGACTCTGACCTACCAGTGGTGGGAAGCAGTTGCGGATGGTGTGATCTAAGAGTAAGGGTGTTTACCCTTACTTTTACTTTAGGATGATTATTCATGGCAATTAAATTATTTGGTTTCACATTTGGTGGAAAGGATGTTGTTAAGGTTGAAAGACCCGAACAGGCATCCTTTACACTGCCTTCTGCTGCACAGTTGGATGATGGTGCAGTTACAGTCACGCAGAATGCCTATTACGGTACATATGTTGACTTAGAAGGTTCTGTTCGTAATGAGATTGAACTTATCACACGATATCGTGAGATGTCCAATCATCCAGAATGTCAAATGGCAATTGATGAAATCGTCAATGAAGCTATTACACATGATGATCAAGGCAGAGTAGTTGACATCGTTCTTGATAATCTGAAACAACCAGAGTCAATCAAGAAAAAGATTATAGAAGAGTTCAATAACGTTCAGAGAATGTTGAACTTCAATAATCTTGCTGACGATTTGTTCAAGCGTTGGTACATTGATGGTCGTATGTTTTATCATGTGGTAGTAAACGACAAGAATCCAAAAGAAGGTATTCAAGAACTTAGATACATCGATCCACGTAAGATTCGTAAAGTACGTGAGATCAAAAAAGATCGTGACCCAAAGACAGGTGCAATGATCATCGTGTCGGTTGCTGAATACTACGTTTACAATGATCGTGGTACAACAACACAAACATTTACAGCAAATGTAGGTCAAGGTCTCCGTATTGCACCAGATTCAATTATCAATGTGAACTCTGGTCTGATGGATGCTAAGAATACATTTGTTATTTCATATCTACATAAAGCAATCAAACCTCTCAATCAACTTAGAATGATTGAAGATGCGATTGTTATCTATCGTATTTCACGTGCGCCAGAGCGCCGCATATTCTACATCGATGTAGGTAATTTACCACGTGGCAAGGCAGAACAATATCTGCGTGACATCATGATCAAGTACCGTAACAAGTTAGTATATGATGCTAACACAGGTGAGATTCGTGATGAACGTAAGCACATGTCTATGCTGGAAGATTTCTGGTTACCCCGCCGTGAAGGAGGGAAAGGTACAGAGATTACTACTCTACCAGCCGGACAAAATCTTGGTGAGTTAGAGGACGTAAAGTATTTCCAAAAGAAATTACTTCAGTCTCTAAACGTACCTTATTCACGCCTTGAGTCACAAGAGGGTGGCTTAGCAGGTCTTGGTCGTTCACAAGAAGTAACACGTGATGAACTAAAGTTTGCCAAGTTTGTTATTCGTTTACGTAATAAGTTTTCACAGGTATTTGATGATGCATTAAGAATTCAATTGACACTCAAAGGTATCTGCACACGTGAAGAGTGGGATGAGTTCAAAGAGAATATTTACTACGACTTCCGTAAAGACAATAATTTTACCGAGTTGCGTGAAGCAGAGTTACTACAAAACAGATTGCAAATGGTGCAGTTGGTTGATCCATTCGTCGGTCGTTATTTCTCTAATCATTACGTTCAGAATAAGATTCTTATGATGACTGATGAAGAGATTGAAGCAATGCAAAAACAGATTCAGGAAGAGAAAGAAACTTTGCCTGATGACATGCAAGGTCCTGTATTGGGTGGTCCACCACAAGGTGCAGAGCCACAAGCAGAGCCAGAAGATAACACGGTAGAAAATGCCGAAGAGCCTGAGTCATTGACACCTCAACTTGACGATGAGGTAAACAGAGCGGTTGTCAACATAAATAATAGACGCAGATAAGAAAGGTTATTATGGATATCAAAGATATTATCAACAATATTGCTGCTGGTGATAACATTGCAGCAAAAGAAGGTATAGAAAATGTTTTATCAGCCAAAGCGTTCGATGCGCTCCAAGGTCGCAAGCAAGAAATCGCTACAACTCTTTTTGGCAGGAAAGAGCAAGAGTCAGAAGAAGTTACAGGCGATGAAGAAAGCGAAGAAGCAACAGAAGAATGAAATCATTACTTGAGTTCAAATCTATTGTAGAAGAAGAGAAGTCAGACTACTCTAAGTTTGACGCACTTGTTCGTGCAGGATTGGCAAACAAGGCACAGTTGAGTCGTATTCATAAAATCTTAGATAAGATGGGTGAAGAACGTCCTGTGTTCAATAATGCTGACCGTGAAATCATGCGTAATTTATTCAATCGCATGGTAGATTTAGTTTCAAGTAAACAGATGTTTACCAAAACAAAACAAACAATACGTGAAGAAGTGGAACTGAATGAAGGTCCAATGGATACACCATTAGTTCCAGATCCACCGGTAATATTGGTAATCAAACGTAAAGCAGTAAGATTGTATCCAGATGGCACCCGTATTGCTCTGTATTGGAGTGATAAGATAAAAAGAGTTTTCAGTTTGCCATATGGTCCTGCTGTTCAGCCAGTTATTCAAGCAGAAGAATATGTACAAGAATTGATGGAGTCTGACGAGTTATTACTAAATGACGGTAATAAAATTACTCTATCTGAAGAATCAAAACAACAAATTATAAACACATACGAACAGTTAGACGAAGAAAGCAAAGATTACTTCTGGCAACAACTAACTGAATCAGTATCAACATTTGGAAAATTGTATGAATTTTGTAGACTTAATTCTGCAAAATAAATTAGACGAAGCCAAAGAATTTATCTTTGCACGTTTAGATGAGATTGCTTCTGTTCGTATGGAAGAAGCAAAGCCTTATATTGTTGATGCGATGTATGAAGAAATTGAAGTTGACGAAGAAGTATTAGAAGAAGCGGCAAAAAAACGTAATCCAAACATCGTAAAGATGGGACGTATACTAAAAGTTCGTCGTCGCATTCGTCGTAATAAAAAAGGTAGAATTATAGTTCAGCGTAATGTCAAAAAGTCTGGACTAAAAGGTTATCGTTTATCTGGTAGCACAGTCAAACGTATACCAGCAACAGTAAGATTACGCAAGGCACGTTTATTAAAACGTTCTTGGAAAACTACAAGAAAAAGTAAACTAAGACGCACATTGTTGAAGAGAAAGATGTCAATGCGCCGTCGCAAAGCTATGGGACTAAAATAAAATGCCATTTGAAATTACCAATACTCTAAGAGGATCGTCAATTGTACGAGCAGTTGATGCTGGCACATATACGATTACTCTCAATGATCTAAGAGCAAACACAACTATTGAGTCTGTCTCTGCGGCAGATATTCGTCATGTAAAGTGGTCAACAAATGGACATATTCGTATTGTTCGAAACAGTGTTCCATTATTAGCACTACACAGTGGTGGTAGTATGGATTTTGATGAGTATGGACATTCAATTGCAAATAATAATAACCAAAGCATCGTAGTTGAAATCGTTACTGGCGGCACAGTTGTTTTAGAACTAGCCAAGTATGCAACATACAATGTTGACCCATACACAGGAGTATCAATCTAATGAAACTAATCAAAGAACATATTGAAAATGTAAGATATCTTACCGAAAAAACAGAAGATGGTAAGAAACAACTTTACATTGAAGGTACATTCCTTGTTGGTGATACAGTCAATCGCAACAATCGTATGTACAAAATGGACACGCTGCGTAACGAAGTGCAACGATACACAGAAGAATATATTAATTCCAATCGTGCGCTTGGTGAATTAGGACATCCAGACACACCATCATTAAATCTAGAACGTGTGTCACACAAGATTACAAGTTTGGTAGAGAACGGCAATACATTTGTCGGTAAAGCACTGATCATGGAAACACCATATGGTTTGATTGCTAAGAATCTTATTGAGTCTGGCGTCAATCTAGGTGTATCTTCACGTGCTTTAGGTTCTGTCGTTATGACAAAAGAAGGTTACAATCTGGTACAAGATGATTTGCGTCTTGCTACTGCTGCTGATATTGTTGCCGACCCTTCGGCTCCTGGCGCTTTTGTTCAGGGCATCATGGAGAACAAAGAATGGTTATTCGTAGAGGGTCGTTTCGTTGAATCTGATATCGACTATTCTAAGCAACAGATTCGTAAAGCATCACGCAGAGAGATTGAGGCTGTAGGATTACAGCTTTTCGAAAACTTCCTACGAAAACTTTAAAATTTATAAATAAGAAATCATAAGGAGATATTCAATGGCAACAACTAAACTAATGGAAGCCGCAGCAGATATTCTTGCAAAAAGCAAGTCATCCGCTGGTGGTATGCCAATGCCTAAATTAACTCAGAACACACCTCCAGGCAATCCTGGAACACCTGAAGATTTAGGTGGTCCTACACCACAGAATTATAAGAACAATGATGATTCTGCTAAGTTGACAAATAAAGCAACTGCTAAGAGTGCTTCTGCACCTACAACAAAGCCTTCAGCAGCATCAAGCGATGTTCAACTTGGTGACAAGAACATGAAAGCAGGTACAGGTACAGCAATGATGCCTGAAGAGACAGAAGAAGGCGAACTGGTGCTTGACGATGAGTCAGCAATCGAAGAAATGAAAGCACAAATGAAAGAAGATGTTGCTTCATTGTTTGCCGATGACTCAAACATCTCTGAAGATTTCAAAGCAAAAGCAGCAACAATCTTTGAAGCACGTGTATTCGACCGTGTTGCTCAGATTCAAGAACAATTGGAAGCAGAATACGCTGGTCAATTAGAAGAAGCTGTTAATGCTATCCGTGATGAACTCACAGAAAAGGTAGATGATTACCTGAACTACGTAGTAGAGCAGTGGATGGCAGAAAACGAAATCGCAATTGAAAGCGGTCTACGTTCCGAAATCACTGAGGACTTTATTGCTGGTCTGCGTAATCTGTTTGCCGAAAACTATATCAACGTTCCAGAAGATAAAGTTGACCTAGTAGATGAACTAGCGTCTAAGGTTGAAGAACTGGAAGTTAAACTGAATGAAGAAATTGAAGCAAATGTTCAGTATAAAAAACAACTTACTGAAGCAATCAAAGCACAACTGGTAAATGAAGTATGCGAAGGTCTTACAGCAACTCAAGTAGAAAAAATTAAGTCACTTGCAGAGAGTGTAGAGTTCTCCACAGAGGAAGAATTCACAGAAAAACTTGAGACAATTCGTGAGAACTACTTCCCATCAGGCGTAAAGAAAGCCAATGCTTCACAGTTGCACGAAGAAGTGGAAGATGATGGCACTGAAAAGAAAGTTGCCGCTGATCCATACGTCGCTTCGGTTGTCAATGCAATTTCAAGAACAAAAATTTAAATAATAAACTAAGGAGATACAAAGATGTATTTGTCTGAAAATCTACAATCAAAATGGGAAAGCGTTCTGGATCATCCAGATATGCCAAAGATTGCTGACCCATATCGTAAAGCCGTTACAGCAGTCATTCTTGAGAATCAAGCACAAGAAATGATCAAAGAAGGTGCAATCCTGAATGAAACAGGTTCACCAACTAACTTTGCTGGTACAGGTGGCTTCAGTGGTTCCGCTGCTGCTGCTGGTCCTGTTGCTGGTTTCGACCCAATTCTGATCAGCCTGGTTCGTCGTTCACTGCCAAACCTGATCGCTTATGACGTTTGCGGCGTTCAGCCAATGACAGGTCCTACAGGTCTGATTTTTGCGATGCGTACACGTTACTCATCACAAGGCGGTACAGAAGCATTCTACAACGAAGCTAACACAGCATTCTCTGGTGCTAACGGTGCTATTGTTGCTTCTTCAATGAGCATTGCTGGAAACACAACAGACTATCTGTTCGTTGGTAACGCTGCTCCTACAGGCGCAATGACAACTGGTTCTGCTGAAGCATTAGGTGACGGCGCTGCTGGTAACACATTCCAAGAAATGGCATTCTCAATTGAGAAAGTTACTGTAACAGCACGTACACGTGCTCTGAAAGCAGAATACTCAATGGAACTGGCACAAGACTTGAAAGCAGTTCATGGTCTTGACGCTGAGACAGAACTTGCAAACATTCTGTCTGCTGAAATTCTTGCTGAAATCAACCGTGAAGTTATCCGTACAATCTACAAGATTGCTAAGCCAGGTTGCCAAGCAGGTACAACAACCAAAGGTGCATTCAACCTAGACACAGACTCAAACGGTCGTTGGATGGTTGAAAAGATCAAAGGTCTGGCATTCCAGATTGAGCGTGAAGCAAATCAAATTGCAAAGACAACTCGTCGTGGTAAAGGTAACATCGTTATCTGTTCTTCAGACGTAGCATCTGCTCTTGCAATGGCTGGTATCCTTGACTATAACTCAGCACTTGCTGGTCAAGTATCACTGACAGTTGACGATACAGGTAACACATTTGCTGGTACAATCTTCGGTCGTATCAAAGTTTACATCGATCCATACTTCCCTGTTGGCTCAACATCTGAGTTTGCAGTTGTAGGTTACAAGGGTACTAACGCATACGATGCTGGTATGTTCTACTGCCCATACGTTCCTCTACAAATGGTTCGTGCAGTTGATACTGGTACTTTCCAGCCAAAGATCGGCTTCAAGACTCGTTACGGTCTGGTAGCAAATCCATTCGCAGAAGGTACAGATCAAGGTCTTGGCGCTCTGAACGCACAGACAAACAACTACTACCGTGGTTTCCGTATTGCGAACCTGATGTAATTCTCTTAGCAGATGAAGTCACCATTAAGAGTGACGACTTCAGAGAGGCTCCTTCGGGAGCCTCTTTTTTATGCGTATAAATAGGAGTATGACTCAGATAATTATGATCACCGAGTTGCTTGATATACGCAACCGTAAATTAAAAGAGTTACAGTTTTATACGGATCAACTTCAAGAACTGAAGTTGAAGATGGCATATATTCAACAAGAAATAGATTTGACTTCACGTATCATAAAAATGATAGAGCAAGAATCGTTAGTCGATCTAAAACAGTATATAAAAAATGACAGTTCTGACACGTAATCCAACTAATCCAAATAGTCTACAGCCGAACAAGTTCACGCTGAACTTTTCACGTGCGCCTAATCTACAATACTTTTGTCAGACTATTTCACTGCCAGGTCTTTCAACATCTGAGATTCCAGTACAGAACCCGTTCGTTGAACTATATGCACCAGGTGAAAAGACTGTGTATGATGTACTCAACATTACCTTTATTGTTGATGCTGAGATGAAGAGTTGGTTGGAAGTGCATGATTGGATTCGTGCGATGACATTCCCAACAGAGTATGAAGAGTATCAGAGTCTAGGTAAACTAACACAGTTCAATTCAGCACAAGTCACAGCAACACCACAGTATGCAGATGGTGCTGTTACAATTTTATCAGCATCAAATAAACCATATTATCGTTTCAACTTCAAAGATTTATTTCCAATCTCGTTGTCTGGCTTTGTAGTATCATCTACCGACACACCAGATACCATTATTACAGCAGACGCTACCTTCAGATTTACCTATTATAACGTAGAAAAATTATTCTAATTGTGATATAATTCCCGTAAGGGAGATAAACTATGAGCAAACTTGACGAAGTATTACAAATGTGGACTGCGGATTCTAATATCGACCGCACTGAACCAGGTAAGGCACTGATTGACATTCCAAAATTACATTCCAAATATCTGAATATCTTATCATCACATCGCCTATTGGCCAAAGAAGCAGAGTTTCAATATAATAAGTGGCGAAAACTAAAGTGGGAATACTATACAGGTAAACTAGATGAAGATGATCTAGCAAAATATGGATGGCAGCCATTTCCTTATACCCTCAAATCAGAGATCAATACATACTTAGAAGCAGATGAAGATATCAATAAGTATCTTGCAAGAAAACTTTTGCATGAAGAGATTGTTGATGTTTGCCAAGCCATACTAAAAGAATTGAACAATAGAACGTGGGAACTTCGTTCATTTATTGATTGGGAAAAGTTTATTCAAGGTGTCTGATATTGTTCTCTACAAACAAAATGAAGCATTCATCAAGTTTGACTGTGAAAAAAGTATTGCACAAGAACTTGCTGATTACTTTACCTTCTTTGTACCGGGTTATCAATTCATGCCTGCGTACAAGAATCGTCTTTGGGATGGTAAGATAAGACTTGCTGATTTACGTACATATACTATCTATCATGGTCTTGTGCCGTACATTGAAAAGTTTTGTGAAGAGAGAGATTATGAACTTGAGATTGATTCGCCAGTAACTAGCACAGAGAACTTCTCAGCATTAGAAGCCAAAGAGTTTATACAGCAACTTCATCTAGACAAAAGCATTATAACAGAGGGTGTCAGGGAATATCAAGTCAAAGCCTTCTTATTTGCCGTAAGAAACAGACGAATGTTGTTATTATCACCGACTGGTTCTGGTAAGTCGTTGATTCAATACCTAATTCTTAGGTATCTACAACACAAAGGTTACAAGAAAGGACTACTAATTGTTCCTACAACTTCTCTTGTTGAGCAAATGTATGCTGATTTTGTATCATATGGCTATGATGCCGCAGAGTATGCCCATAGACAGTATTCGGGAAAAGACAAGCATACAGATAAGTTTCTAACTATTACCACGTGGCAATCTATCTACAAGAATCCACCTGAATACTTTGAACAGTTTGATTTTGTATTGGGTGATGAAGCACATCAATTCAAGGCAAAGTCATTGACTACCATCATGACTGGTCTGAAGAATGCAAGATATAGAATTGGATGTACCGGTACAATTGATGGAACACAAACTCATAAGTTGGTTCTAGAAGGTTTGTTTGGTCCAGTATATCAGTCTACTACCACAGCAAAACTAATTGAGAACAAGCAACTGGCAGACTTTCGTATCAAATGTTTGGTACTAAAGTATCCAGATAACGTTTGCAAGATGTCACGTGAATGGGACTATCAATCGGAAATAGACTACATAGTTAGTAGTAAAGCACGAAATGAGTTTGTTCGGAATCTAGCTTTGTCATTAGAAGGCAACTCACTTATATTATTCAATTTGGTAGAGAAACATGGTAAACAACTTTACAAACTCATCAAAGAAAAAGCTGGTGATAGGCATGTTTTTTTTGTGTATGGTGGAACAGATGTGGAAGTCCGTGAGCAAGTCCGTGCAATAACAGAGAAACAAAATGATGCGATTATTGTGGCTTCTTATGGTACATTCAGCACTGGTATCAATATTCGTAATCTCCACAATGTTGTCTTTGCATCACCATCTAAGTCTAGAGTTCGTAATCTACAGTCAATCGGCAGAGGTTTACGAATCGGAGACAATAAAACAGAAGCCGTTCTGTATGATTTAGCAGATGATTTTCGTATTGGTAAACATGTTAATTTTACATTGAAACATCTCCAGGAACGTGTTAAAATATACGATGACGAAAAGTTCAAGTATAAATTTTACAATATAGAGGTCAAGAATGCATAACGTAAAACTAATAAGAATGCAATCTGGTGAAGATATTATGGCTTCTATGTTTGAGCAGGAAGATTCTGAACAAGTTCAACTCAATGATCCAATGCGTTTAGTATTCCGTCGTATGCCTACAGGTCAAACTGTAATGATGATGATGCCTTGGTTGCCAGTTGAACTGATCAAAGAGAACTCAGCATTAGTATATACTTCCGATATCGTCACTGTCATAGATCCAAAAGAATCTATGATTCGTTATTATGATAAGTTGGTTGAAAGAACGATAAATGATATGGCAGATTCAGATAAGATGCTTGATCAATTATTGGAAGAACAGGAAGAAGAAGAGGATGAAAGTCAACAACAAGAAGAAATGATGCAAGAGTTGTTGCAACACATTCAGGAAGTAAAAAATAAAAAGTTACATTAAAAGGAATTTTTGTTATGTCAAAAGTGGTGACATTTGTTATACCGAGCAGTGCTGCACAAGCATATCAAGCACTTGCAAATAAATATTCTGCTATTGAACCTCCAACATGGGCACTGTTGTTAGCCAATGCTGTTCGTGTTGAAGGTTATGATCCATGTATTCTTGATTTTGATGCCGAGCCAGCAAGAGACTATGAACATGCCGCACATCAAATTGCAGAAACAGGAACAGATATAGCAGTCTTTGTTCTTTACGGACAAAATCCAAACTCAGGCACCACGATGATGATCGGTGCATCCAAGTTAGCAACACAACTCAAACTCTCCTATCCTTCAATCAAGATCGTATTCATTGGTTCACATGCATCTGCATTGCCATATGAAGTCATTGGTCTACCATATGTTGATTTTGTATTCATCAATGAAGGTGTGTATGGTCTGTTAGATTTGTTACAGACAAACTATGTTGATGGTTTAGATAAAGTTCGTGGTCTTGTTTATAAGAAACATGGATTTGCAGCAACTGGTGCACCAGGTGAAATCGTGCAAACGAAAGATATGGATCGTGTGATGCCTGGCTATGCATGGGACTTGTTACCAAAGAAAAGAAAACTGTTAGACAAATATCGTGCTCACTATTGGCACAACTACTTCAAAGATGATGATGGTCGTACACCATTTGCTGCCATTTCAACATCATTAGGTTGCTCTTTCGGTTGTAATTTCTGTATGATCAACATCGTGAATCGTACATCATATGAACAAGGTACAGTATCATCTGACTCACGTGGTATGCGTTTCTGGTCACCTGAATTGATGCTCAAAGAGTTTGAATATCTGTATGAGAATGGTGTTCGTACAGTTCGTTTGACAGATGAAATGTTCTTCTTGAATAGAAAATATTACATACCAATTCTTGAAGGCATCAAACAACGTGGTATGGAATTCAACTTCTGGGCATATGCACGTGTTGATTCTGTGCGTAAAGATCAATTAGAGTTATTCAAAGAAGCAGGTGTGAATTGGCTGTGCCTTGGTATTGAAGCAGCAAATCAAAACGTAAGACTTGAGATTGAAAAAGGCAAGTTTGAAGATGTAGATATTCGTCGTGTTGTTTCTGACATCAAAGCAGCCGACATCAACATACTTGGTAATTACATGTTTGGTTTCCCCGAAGATACAATGGAAACAATGCAAGAAACATTGGACTTGTCACTTGAGTTGAACACTGAACACGCTAACTTCTATGCAGCAATGGCATTGCCTGGTAGCCCATTGTACATGTATGCAAAGAATAATGGATGGGAATTACCAGAAAGATTTGAAGAGTTTGCATTCTTATCATATGACTGTAAGCCACTAAGAACAAAGACGCTTGAAGGTGCAGAAGTGCTGAAGTTCCGTGATGAAGCATGGCACAAATACTTCTCACATGAGCCATTCTTGAATCTTGTTGAAACAAAGTTTGGCGCAGACTCACGTGCAAACATTGAACAGATGTCAAAAATAAAATTGAAACGAAAAATACTTGGAGATTGATTATGGATTTGCAGAGACAAGCAAACTTATATCGTAAAGAATTATTTGAGAAGTTTGTAGAAGTTGGACAGGGACATCCTGGTTCTACATTCTCAATGATAGAGATTGCTACAACATTGTATCATGGTGGTTATGTTGGTAAAGAAGATAAAGTTCTTGTAAGTAAAGGACATGCAACAGTGACGTTGTATCCTATACTACGTGACATGAACATTTTACCAAAAGAAGATTGGGATAATTGGGGCAAAGGATTACCATCATGCTTGCGTGTGTTTGGTAACATTTCTATTCCAGGCATCGACATGACATCGGGTTCATTGGGTCATGGGGTTGGTGTTGGTGCAGGCATGGCAATTGGCAATCCAAATAGTCATGTGTACACAATCATCTCAGAGGGTGAACTGTATGAAGGTTCAACATGGGAAGGATTGTTGTTCGTTGCACATCGTCAGTTGAAAAACATGACAATCTTTATTGATGTAAACAATCTAATCATTCTTGGTAAGACAGATGATTGTTTGAGTCTGAATTCAATTTTAGATAAACTTGCAGGATTTGATTTTGATATTTACGAAGTCAATGGACACAACACTAATTCTATTCAAGCGGCGTTAGATGCACAATCTGAAATGCCAAAAATAATTATTGCAAACACTGTCAAAGGTAAAGGTTTCTCATTGATGGAGAACAAACCAGAATGGCATTATATGCAACCGATTACACCAGAACAAATTGAACAGTGCCGTAAGGAGATTAATGATGTTACAGCGTGATGCATTTATTGAAGAAGTAAAGAAACGTTTAGAGACTGACAAAGATATTTACTTTCTGTCTGCTGATTTTGGTGCGGCAGCATTAGATTCTCTACGTGAGATGTATCCAAATAACTTTATTCATTGTGGTATCTCTGAACAAGCAATGCTTGACATTGCTACTGGTTTGGCACTGCAAGGTAAAAAAGTATTTTGCTATGCAATGGCACCATTCATTTCACTTCGTGCGATTGAGCAAATCAAATGTGGTCCATCAATGATGAATCTACCTATTGCTATTCTCTCTGTTGGTATTGGCATTGGATATGCTGATGCAGGTCCTACTCACTACATCACAGAAGATTTTGCTTGTATGCGTTCAATCATCAATCTGAATGTTTATACATTAGCAGATGCAAGTTCAGCCAGACGATTGGCTAATCGAGTGTTAGACAATCCAGAACTATGTTACATTCGTTTTGATCGTCATGACCAACCAGAACTACCAGTAACAAACTTCAAAGAAGATTTAACATATCGTTTGATAGGTGATATTGTAACACCAAACAAAGTTCTACTCATTGGTTCTGGTAAGATGTCACATATTGTTTCTGACGTTTACAATAATAGACAGATGAGTGTTGTTGGTGTCGATTTGATTCGTGCAAAACCATTTCCAAACACACTCAAATTTCTGATTGAACAAGCAAAAGGTGTTGTTGTAATTGATGAACAAACACCATCTGGCTCTCTTGGTGCTGCTGTGTTAGAAGAAATGGCAAAAGAAAATCTACTCAACAAAAAAGTAAAAGTCATTACATTACCAGAAGAATATTTGTTTGAGAATGGCGGTCGTGAGTATCTGTTGAAGAAACATGGACTCAGTGCAGAGAATGTTGAAAAAGTATTGAATGATAATTTCTAAGACGCCTTATAGGCTATCATTGTTTGGTGGTGGTACAGATTATCCGGCGTGGTTTGAAACAAAACAAACAAAGATAATCTCTGCTGCTATGGCACACTATTGCTATATCAGTTTGAAAAAACTGCCGCCATACTTTGATTATGTAAATAGAGTTATCTATTCAAAGATAGAAAGTGTAAAAGACATTTCAGATATAGATCATCCTTCAGTAAGGGAGTGTTTAAAATACTATGGGATACCTAATGGCATTTCTATTAGCCATGATGGTGATCTACCTGCTCGGTCTGGTATTGGATCATCTTCTTCATTTACTGTTGGACTAATCAACGCTATTCATACTCATTTAGGATATCGTAAAGTAAGTAAGTTCCAATTAGCAAGTGAAGCAATTAATATTGAACAGAACTACATCGGCGAATCTGTTGGTGTACAAGATCAAATCATGGCAGCATATGGTGGCATTCGTGTCATTGAATTATCTGGTGCTAACATTAAAGTAAATCATCTCAAAGTTGATACAGACTATCTAAACAACTTTGAACAACATGTTATGTTAGGCTTTTCTGGTATCGATAGACTTTCTGATGTACATGCCAAACAACAAGTGCAGTCAATCAAAGAAGGTAAGTCGGTTAAATTATTGGAAGAAATAACAGCTATTACAAATAATGCATTGCATATATTTGAAAGTTATGGTAAAATAAAAGAAATAGGTGAGTTGATAGATTATCAGTGGAAACGTAAACGTGAACTCACGAATAGTGTTACAACTGATTACATAGATAACATATACACTAAAGCAATGAATGCTGGTGCGTATGGTGGTAAGTTGATGGGTGCAGGTGGTGGTGGATTCTTTATGTTTCTTGCGCCACCAGATGCACATGAGAAAATAAAACAAGCAATACCTGAAATCAACGTATGGGTGCCTTTTGCATTTGATTACGAAGGCTCAAAAATTATTATGGAGTGATTATGAAGTACCCACTAATGTCAGACAATATTACTAGAGAAGATTTAGATTTGGTAATAGAACATCTCAAAAAAGATAATCCAAAACTAACGAATGGTCCAGAGTGCCGTGCTTTTGAAGAAGCGTGGAGCAAATGGTTGGGTGTAAAGTATTCTGTGTTTGTAAACTCAGGTGCTTCTGCTAATCTATTGTCTATGACAATGTTGAAGATTCTACATCCAGAAGGCGGTGAAGTTATCGTGCCACCATTCACATGGATATCTGATGTTGCATCTGTTCTACAGTGTGGTTTCACGCCAGTGTTTGTTGATATTGATTTGAATACACTTGGCATGAACACTGAAGGTATTCTAAAAGCAATCACACCAAAAACACGTGCAGTGTTTCTCACATATGCACAAGGCTTCAACTGTCTCACAGACGAATTGTTATTGAAACTACAAGCACTCAATATTCCATTGATTGAAGATGTGTGTGAATCACATGGCGCAAAACACAACAATCAATTATTAGGTAGTTTTGGTTGGATGTCTAATTTCTCATTCTACTTTGCACATCATATGTCAACGATTGAGGGTGGTATGGTATGCACAAACGATGAAAATGTATATCATACAGTTCGTATGCTTCGTTCACACGGTATGGTACGTGAGTGTGGTTCAGAAAGTATGAAACAATCATATCAAGACATGTATCCAGAACTGAATTCAGATTTCATCTTTGCGTATCCCGCATACAACATGCGTAACACTGAGATTGGTGGCATACTTGGACAAAATCAGTTGAAACATTTGGATGAGAATGTGTCCAAACGAAACGATAATTTACTTTACTTCATGAATAAATTGGATGGAACAAAATATAAAGTAGATTTCAATTATGATGGTTGCAGTAATTATGCATTCAACATTGTGCTACAGCCAGAATATGCCAACAAAGATTTTGCACAAAGGCTCATGCACAAAATGCGTGATAATGAGGTAGAGTATCGTCGTGGTTCTGCTGGTGGTGGTAATCAGTTGCGTCAGCCATATCTGACTGGTGTATATGGCGATCATTACTTAGATTTTCCTAATACAGAACACATGCACTTCTACTCATTCTATATTGGAAATTATCCAACATTGAGTAAGATGGCAATTGATGAAATAACTGGCGTATTGAATAGGGTGTAATTATGGGACAGTGGCGTGTATTAGTAACTGGTGGTGCTGGTTACATTGGTAGCATTCTTGTTGAATATCTTTTACAGATGGGTTGTTTAGTAACTGTAATTGATAACTTCATGTTCGGACAAACAAGTCTGAATCATTTGTGTGACAATAAAAATCTAAAGATTGTGAACGGTGATATTCGTAATCCAGCACACATGACACCTCTACTCAAAGAAGCGGACATAGTTATACCTCTTGCTGCATTGGTTGGTGCACCATTGTGTAATAAAGATGTTGTTGGTGCTGATACAACAAATAAAGATGCGATGTTCTGGATGCTGAATGCTATATCTAATGATCAACGCATCATTATGCCAACTACTAACTCAGCATATGGCACTGGTGACGAGAACAATTTCTGTACAGAAGAATCACCACTGCGTCCAATCTCTAAGTATGCGATTGATAAAGTAGCAGTTGAAGAAAGATTGATGGAACGTGAGAACTCTATCAGTTATAGACTAGCAACTGTGTTTGGTATGTCACCACGTATGCGTACTGACTTGTTAGTAAATGATTTGACATATCGTGCAGTCAATGATGGTTATGTTGTTATCTTTGAAGGTCATTTCAAACGTAATTATATTCATGTACGTGATGTTTGTGAAGCATTCTTACATGCAATCTATCAGTTTGAAGAAATGAAAAGCAACATCTATAATGTAGGATTGTCATCTGCAAATGTATCTAAGTTGGAACTATGTGAGATTATCAAAAAACATGTGCCAAACTTTACGATTGTAGAAGGTGATATCAAGAAAGACCCAGATCAAAGAAACTACATTGTATCTAATGAGAAGTTGGAAGCAACTGGTTGGTATCCTTATCACACATTAGATGATGGCGTTGAAGAACTAATCAAAGGTTATCAGTATCTCAAAAACAATAAACACGGTAACGTATGAGCACAAACAACCATTACGTAAACAATGCTGACTTTCTTGCAGCACTCATCAAGTATCGTGATGAATGTGAGCAAGCAAAGAAAAACAGCACACAAGAACCAAAGATACCAGATTACATTGGCGAATGCTTTTTAAAGATTGCAGAACACTTATCACGTAAGCCAAACTTCATTTCATACACATACCGTGATGAAATGATATCGGATGGTGTAGAAAATTGCCTGATGTATTTTCGTAACTTTGATCCTGCTAAATCTAAGAATCCATTTGCTTACTTCACACAGATAATTTACTATGCTTTTCTGCGTAGAATTATGCGTGAGAAGAAGCAACTGTATGTGAAGTATAAGGCAACACAACAGTTCGGTTTGTTAGATGAAGGTGAGATGTATGAAGATGAAAACGGCAACATGAAACAGTTTGAGTTGTACGACAATATTTCCGAGTTCATTCATAACTTTGAAGAAAACAAAAAGAAAAAGAAGGTAAAGAAGTTAGTTGGGCTTGACAACTTTCTTGATGATGATATAATCTAAGTATGAAACTATGCATACTTGGTGACACGCATTTTGGAATGCGTAATGACTCTTTGGAATTTCATAAATATATTGAGAAGTTCTACGAGAACACGTTCTTTCCATATCTAAAAGAAAATGGTATTACAACCGTTGTACAGCTTGGCGATCTATTCGACCGCCGTAAGTTTATTAACTTCAATTCACTCTATTTGTGTCGTAAATACTTCTTTGATAAACTTAGAGAAAATGACATCAAGTTCATTACGCTTCTTGGCAACCACGATGTCGCATACAAGAATACATTAGAGGTAAACTCATCTCAACTGTTGCTAAATGAATATGATAATATTACTATATACGATTCTTTTAGTACAGTTAATTTTGACGGCATTGATGTTGACATTGTACCTTGGTTATGTGACGACAACGAAGGTGAAATCCTTTCTCAAATAAAATCTTCCAAATCACAAATCTGTTTCGGTCACTTTGAAATAGAAGGCTTTGAGATGCAAGCGGGCATCATGCAACAAGAAGGTTTAGACCGTAGCAAACTAAAAAAATATGATGTAGTTCTTACTGGACATTTTCATCATAAGTCAACCGATGGTTCAATCACATACGTAGGCACACCATATGAAATGTTCTGGTCTGACTACAATGATCCACGTGGCTTTCATATCTTTGATACTGATACACGTGAGTTAGAGTTCGTTCAGAATCCATATAGAATGTTTTATAAGTTGAATTACAAAGATGATCTGGAACACTTTGCGGAAAACTATCGGACATTTGATTATTCAATCTACAAAGATTCATATGTCAAAGTGGTAGTATTGATAAAACAAAATCCATTTCTGTTTGATGTAGTAATTGACAATCTGTACAAAGCTGGAGTTGCCGATGTAACTATTGTAGAAGATTTTACCGAAGTGGAAAATAATAACGATGAAGAATTGGTAGATCGTGCTGAAGATACCATGACAATTCTTTCCAAATATATTGATAACTTGACACTCAATGTGGAATCTGATAAACTAAAGAACATTATGCAAGAACTTTATGTGGAAGCATTGAGTACCGAAACTGAATGATATTATTTAAAAGACTACGCTGGAAAAACTTACTCTCAACTGGCAATCATTTTACTGAGATATTACTAAACGGCAATCCAAACACACTAATCGTAGGCACAAATGGCTCAGGTAAGTCAACGATGCTTGATGCTTTGTGTTTTGGTTTGTTTGGTAAGCCGTTTCGTAATATCAACAAGCCCAATCTCCTAAATAGTATTAATGGTAAAGATTGTGTAGTTGAGATTGAATTTTCTGTTGGCAATAAAGAATATAAGATTGTTCGTGGTATCAAACCGAATGTGTTTGAGATATACCAAGACGCAGTTTTGCTGAACCAAGATGCGGCTGTAAGAGATTATCAAGACTACCTAGAGAAGTTTGTTCTCAAACTAAACTACAAGTCTTTCACACAGATCGTGATTCTTGGTTCAGCATCCTTTACACCGTTCATGCAGTTGTCTGCTGCTGATCGTCGTGCAATCATTGAAGATTTGTTAGACATTCAAATCTTTTCTACAATGAACAGTCTGGTAAAAGAAAGACTGTCAAACAATAAAGAGTTGACTATAGGCAAGAAGAATGAGGTATCACTTCTTGAGCAAAAATATGAACTCAAAAAAGAGTATCAAGACAAACTTAACGAAGATATTGAAGCAAAGGTAAATGAGTATGAGAAAGAGATACTTCTGCACAGAGAAACAATACGCACCTTATGTGGAGAGATTGACGATTTGGAGCAATCAAAGAAAGCACTTGCCGAAATCTGTGCGAAAATTCCTGAAAATGAAAAGAAGATTGCTGCGTTTACAAAAGTTGAGTCACAGATTGAGAGCAAGATATCCAAAGTGGGAAATGATAGAAGTTTCTATGAACACAATGCTGATTGCCCAACCTGTAGGCAAGCCATTACCTTGGAGTTTAAAGAGGGGCAACTCACAGAACTTGCTACAAAAGAACAAGAACTCAGGAGTGGTCTAACAGAACTACAAACGAAGATAACAGAACAAGAAAATATTGTTGCTGAACTGCGTGAGAAAGACAAAGAACTATCTAATGTTCGTGTTCAAATCGCAACCACAAACACAAGCGTCAAAGGTTTGAATGACACAATCAAGAGACTTGAAAAAGAAATCAAAGAACTCAGAACACCAAAAGTAAGCAACACAGACACAAATGAATTGGAAACAATTCAGACACAGATAAAAGAAGCACAAGAAGAACTAAAGCAGTTGATGATTGACAAGACTTATCTTGATGTAGCATCAACTTTGTTGAAAGATACTGGTATCAAAACCAATATCATCAAACAATATTTGCCTGTGATAAACAAACTGGTAAACAAATATCTTACCAGTATGGACTTCTTCGTGAACTTCAATCTTGATGAGTCTTTCAAAGAAACAATCAAGTCACGCCATCGTGATGACTTTAGCTATCATAACTTCTCAGAGGGTGAGAAGCAGCGCATTGATATGGCATTGATGTTGACATGGAGAGCAGTAGCCAAGTTGAAAAATTCCATAAATACAAACCTACTGATACTGGATGAGGTGTTTGATTCAAGTCTAGATACCAGTGGCACAGAAGATTTGATGAAGATACTACACACACTTGACAATGTAAATCTGTTTGTCATCAGCCATAAAGGTGACATACTACAAGATAAGTTTATGAATACAATACGATTTGAGAAAGTCAAAAACTTTTCAAGGATAATGAAATGAGTGAAATACTAACAATTGATACCGCTGCTGGCATACAACAAGTAGAACAAGTAGAGCCACTACAAGTGTTTGACGATAACTACTTTATGCTTCAGCAAAAAATACCAGAATACACTGGTGGATTTCCAGCACCAGCAATGGTAAACTTAGCTAAAAGATTAAAGTTGACAATGAAACTTTATTCTGGCCTAGGTCTTGCCGCTAATCAATGCGGTGTTGCAGAGAGGATGTTTGTTATTGGTACAGATGAGTTTCAAATGGTATGTATCAATCCAAAGGTGTTAGATGAAGATGATGAGTGGGAAAAAGGTAAAGAAGGATGTCTATCTTCACCCGGACTGTTTCTGAATATTGAAAGACCGAAGTCAATCAAAGTAGGATTTACCGATGAGTTTGGTGAATACAAAGAAGCAATGTTACAAGGATTATCTGCTCGTTGTTACCTTCATGAGCTTGACCATCTGAATGGAATCAAGTATACTAGCTATGTAAAACCACTTGCACTTAGAATGGCAAAACAGAAAGCAAACAAAATTGTGAAGAAAATTATTAGGAATCACAAAAATGGAAAACAAAGTTCAAGAATCTAGTTCATATGAAAACTGCATGGAGTTGTTGACCGATGAGTATCAACCTCCAACACTAAGCAGATTTTTTGGTGAAGAAGAAAATGATGAAGATGGTGGTGTAGATACCGAAAATGCTGAATGGAAAAAGCATTGGGTTGGTATGCCAGAGTTCGTCCAGAACGACAAGAAAACATTCAAGACAATCTACCTACACTTCCGCAATCAAGAAGATTATGATGCATTTGCCAAATTGGTTGATCAGAATCTCACTATGAAAACAAAGTCCATCTGGTATCCAAAACTAGAGCGTGATGAAAATTCACTCAAGAGATGGATTGAAGAGTGAAATGGATTTTCTGAAAGAAAAGCCTCAAGTTCTGTTTGAATATTTTCTACAAGATTACGGTAGTCTATTTGATATAGACGCTGAAGAGTGTAGAACACTAAGAAAAACAGATAAGATTTTCCAAGAACTGTCAACGAAATGGTATGATGATCTGGAACATGAGCATGAAAGAAACATCTATGAAGTGTACAATCATGATTACTATTTTATAGACATTTTCAATTGCTTTGTTACCTACAGCAGAGATTATATCAAACGTATAATCAAGTCATCACACTTTCAAGAACTCAAAGATGCCAAAGTAATCGTTGACATCGGTTGTGGAATAAGTTATAGTACATGCTTACTGAAGCAAATATTTCCTGAAGCAAAAGTCTATGCCATAAATCTCAAAGGCACCAAACAATGGAAGTTATGTGAGATAATGGCGCAAAGATTTGATTTCAATCTTGTTGAATCTATTCATGACATTGAAGAATCGGTTGATATTCTATGGGCTTCAGAATACTTTGAGCACATTTATAATCCAATTGAACATGTTGATGATATAATTAAAACACTGAATCCAAAACATATGATTGTAGCAAACTCATTCAACACATGGGGAATGGGACACTTTACAAAGTATGATGTCTATGGTACAATAGTAAGCCAAGATAAAGTTAGTAAAATGTTCAATCAACATTTGGTGTCAAAACAATATGAGAATGTCAAATGTGGAATATGGAACAACAAACCTATAGTATGGAAAAGAAATGACCAATCCAACACATCCAGTTTATATCGTTTCTAAAGGTCGTTCAGACACAATGATCACCTCACGATCATTGTCACGTATGAAAGTACCACATTACATCGTAATTGAGCCGCAAGATAAAAAGCCATATGAAGATGCACTTGATAAGTTCGGCATTCGTGACTATGTAACACTGATTGTCGCACCTTTCAGTAATCATGGTGATGGTCCTGGTCGTGCAAGAAACTTTGCATGGGATCATTCTATCTCTATCGGTGCAGAAAAACATTGGGTGCTTGATGATAATATCGCAGACTTCTACCGCTTGCATAACAACCATCGTATTCGTGTAGAGTCTGGCTGCATTTTCAAAGCAGCAGAAGATTTCATTGATCGATTTGAAAATGTGCCAATCTCTGGCTTTCAGTATCGTTTCTTCATTGCACCAAATCAAAGTTATCCACCATATGTAAAGAATACACGAATTTATTCTACACTATTGATTGATAACAATTGTAAACACCGTTGGCGTGGTAGATACAATGAAGATACTGATATCTGTCTGCGTGTATTGAAAGATGGTGACTGCACAATTCAGTTCAATGCATTTCTACAAGGCAAAGCAGCGACACAAACCGTCAAGGGCGGTAATACAGAAGAGTTTTACCACAAAGAAGGTATTGAAAAGAATCATTGGGTAGATGGTGTCAATGCTGAAGGTACTAGAAACAAATCAGAGATGTTGGTAAGAATGCATCCAGATGTAGCACGAATGGTATGGAGATACAAACGCTGGCATCATTATGTTGACTATTCACCGTTCAAGAAGAATGAACTGCGTTACAAAAAGAATATCACAATACCGACTGGTACAAATGAATATGGTATGAAATTGGTAACTAATTTCAAGTCTTGACAATTGCGTCCATCTCTGTTATTATTACCATATAGTGATTAACAGGAGATGATGATGTCAGAATTACAAGACTTTGTTGACGAAAATGAAACAAATTACCAATTTGCTTTGCTTGATATCAAAAATGCAATAGATACATATGGTATTGAGATAGTATTCGAAGCATTAGACTTGACAAATATCGTCATGCCTGATACAATGTATGTTCAGTAATTGATAGGGATATCAAATGAGCAACATTCAAAATCAAAAGTCTGGTCTTGCCAAACTGATGGCGACCGAGAATCTCACAGTTCAACATGCTAAAACAAATACGGCATCGTTTGATCCCAAAAATCGTATTCTAACTTGCCCAATCTGGTCAGAAATGTCTGGCGATCTTTATGACTTGCTAATGGGTCATGAAGTTGGTCACGCTATTGATACACCCGCTGATGGTTGGCACGGTGCAGTACATGATCGTGGTGCAAATTACAAAGGTTTTCTCAATGTGGTTGAAGATGCACGTATTGAGAAACGTCAGAAACGCCGTTACCCTGGCTTGCGCCGTTCGTTTGTCAACGGCTTCAATGAGTTGATGAAGCGTGACTTCTTTGGTATCGGTGATCGTGAAGTCAATACATTCCCATTCATTGATCGTTTGAACATGTATACCAAATCTGGTTATACAATGCAGATTGCATTCAATGCAAAAGAACAGGACTTTGTTGACCGTGTTCAAGCCTGCGAAACTTGGGAAGATGTTCTCAAAGTAACCGATGAGATTTGGGATTACTCTAAAGAAGAACAATCACAAACCAACATGCCGCAAGATAGTTTCGGCTTCAGTGATGAAGATGCTGATGGTCAACAAGAAACTGGTGCCAATGAGGGTGATGCTGAGACTCAAGCAAAAGGTAACAATGAGTCTAAAGCAAGTGATAAGGGTGATGATGGTGATCAAGAAAAAGAATCACAATCATCAAGTGGCGATGCACAAGAAGATGGCGACAATGAAGATGGTGAAGATGGTGATGCCATCAATCGTTTCAAAGAATCACAGAATACACGTGATGATGTTGAGCCACGGTGTGAAACTGATGAAAACTTCCGTCGTAATGAATCTTCTTTGATTGACAAGAAAGCACGTGAGTATGTGTATGTCAACATACCACAAGCCAATCTGAAGAAAATTATCACACCAGCAAAACGTGTACAAGAACTTCTGACCGCTGAGTTTTCCGACCAGCGTAAAGACTATGAAACAGTTGCTAACAATTTGTACAATGAGTTCCGTCGTAAAAACGAACGATTCATTTCTCTGTTGGCAAAAGAGTTTGAGATGCGTAAAGCGGCTGATAAATTTGCAAAAGCAAAAACATCGGACACTGGTGATATTGACGTTAGCCGTATCTTCAAATATCAGATTGATGATGCTATCTTCAAAAAAGTTATGCGTGTACCGAAAGGTAAATCACATGGCTTGATTCTGTTACTTGATAAGTCTGGCTCAATGTTCGAGAATCTAGCAGCATCATATGAACAAATTTTGATACTGGCTATGTTCTGCCGTAAAGTAAACATTCCGTTTACTGCCTACGGCTTCGGCAATTCTGAGGGCGTTCGTGACATTGATTTTCCTAATGGCCGAACTGATGAATACTCATATGAATGCTTTAGTAAATCATACAAAGATATGGCTTTGTCGGATGTCTTTTTGCGTGAGATGATCAATTCTAAGATGAGTAACTCAGAATTTTCAAAAGCAGTAAAAAATATTCTTTGTCTCAAAGATTCCTACTCAGGTCGTAACAGATATTCATATCATGGTACAAACTTCTATCGTCCACAATCTGATAGTTTGTCTAACACACCATTGTCTGAGGCATTGGTTGCTTGTCAACCATTGATCAATGAGTTCCGTCAAGTGAACAATCTTGATATCGTGAATCTGTGTGTGGTACATGATGGTGATGCTGATGAAGTTCGTAATTATTACGATTCAACTCAACGCCGTGAATTCTTTGGTCCCAGGTATCAAAATGTTTTTCTTGTAGATAAGAAAAATAAAGTACAACAAGAAGTGCCCGCTATTGAAGATGGTGTACGAATTGCTGTGGCTAAATGGTTGTCTAAGACAACTGGTGTAAAGATCATTGGTTTCTATCTTGCACCACATAGTCAAGTCAAGGGTGCACTGCGCCGTCGTTTGTATAATGATGAAATTAATCCGTTGCGTGATGATGCAAACAAACGGTATGAATTGTTTGATGTGATGAGCAAATATCAAAAGATACTAAAGAAAGAAAAGTATCTTGAATCAAAGAATGATGGTTATGAATCATTCTTTATTCTACCTGGTGGTAATGAACTCGGTGTTGATGATGAAGAGTTTGAAGCACCAGAAAAAGTTACCACGGCATCTTTGACTAAAGCGTTCTCTAAGTATACCAAGAATCGCCAAGTCAACCGTGTGTTGGTATCACGTTTCATCGGTATGATAGCAGTTTGATAATGGACCACTACTTGACAAAGTGGTGGTTCTCTTTTATAATGATAGTTCCTACAGTGATGGAGAATTTATATTATGGCAACACGTGCTGAAAAACGCCAAGCATTTATTGATGCTATTCTGGCAACTGGTAAGACTCAAGTTACCACTGATGATATCCGTGATATCGTGGAACAAACTGGCCTGAAGTGGCCACAGTGGTTCACCAAAGATGAATCATATCGTATCAAGCGTGGTGTGTTCCGTGTTCCTGGTGTCTCCAGTGAAGCGCCAGAGCCAATCAATATGGTCGCACAAGTAATACCCATGGCAAAACCTGCTGCTCCTGTTGCTGGCAATCGTATTGCTAATGTGACAACTGATCTTGAGGTTGAGAATCTAATTCCAACTCAATACAAAAACTATGTACCTTTTGGCAACTTTGAAGATGTGTTGTCAATCGTACAATCTAGTCAATTCTTCCCTGTGTTCATTACTGGTCAATCTGGTAATGGTAAAACAATGTCAATTGAACAGGCTTGTGCCAAAGCAAAACGCAAATTCGTTTGCGTATCAATGACACCTGACACCGACGAAGGCGATCTTCTTGGTAACTATGTTTTGATCAACGGTCAGATGGAATGGCGTGATGGTCCTGTCACGGTTGCAGCCCGTCAGGGTGCTGTTCTGTGTATCGATGAGATTGACTACGGTGCTCAGAATCTTTCTTGCTTACAGCGTGTTCTGGAAGGTAAACCATTCTTGCTGAAGAAAAAGAATGAACTGGTTACACCTGCACCTGGTTTCACTGTCTTTGCTACTGCCAATACCAAAGGTAAAGGCTCTGAAGATGGTCGCTATATGTTTACCAACGTGTTGAACGAAGCGTTTCTTGAGCGTTTTCCTAACACTATGGAACAAGATTGGCCGCCGGCTAAGATTGAAGAAAAGATTATCGGCAAAGAACTTGATGCAGTTGGTCGTCCTGATGCATCATTTGCCAAGAATCTTGTGACATGGGCGAATGCAATTCGTACCACGTTTGCCGATGGTGGCTGTGATGAAGTTATTTCTACACGCCGTCTGGTACACATTGTCAAAACTTTCGGTATCTACAATGACAAAAAGAAAGCGATTGAGTATTGCTTGAATCGTTTTGATGCTGATACTAAGGCTACCTTCTTTGATTTGTATACCAAAGTCGATGCTGGTGTTGATCCTACTGTCGCACCTCCACATGAAGAGAAGTCTGCCGCAACTGAAGGTGAAGAGATTCCATTCTAAGGTAATCTTTCACATTTACCAGAGGGAGTGTTGACACACTCCCTTTTTTTGTCTATAATGTAACGTATGTAGAGAAAAGTCGCCTCTACTATTTGATCATTTGGTGCGACTAATTTTTTATGGAGTAAATTGAATGTCTGCTAAACAGAAAATCCTCAACTATCTTTCTAAAGATTCTGGCTACAACACATTGACTGCTGCTCAGATTCGTTCACGTTTCGGTATTACAAATGTTGGTGCACGTATTGAAGAACTACGTGCTGAGGGTCATTGCATCTATACCAACAAGAAAACTCTTTCCGATGGTCGCACAATCACTGTCTATCGTTTGGGTAAACCTAGCAAGGCAATGGTAGCAGCAGCACACGCTTTGCTTGGCGGACAAGCATTTGCCTAAAAAAGGCTAAAAACTAGCAGAGTGAAAGCATATATATTTGTATGTGTTTTCACTCTTTTTTATGGATAGATTATGCAACTACAAGTTAACCTTGAACAACTAAGAAAAAATAAACTGTTCGTTGCTACACCAATGTATGGTGGCATGAACCACGGTTTGTACATGAAGTCATGTCTTGACTTACAAACCATCATGATACGTTATGGTATCGAAACAAAGTTCTCCTTTCTCTTCAACGAATCCCTAATCACACGTGCTCGTAATTATCTGGTAGATGAATTTCTACGTACAGATTTTACACACATGATGTTCATTGACTCCGACATTCATTTTGATCCTAATGATATCATTGCGTTGATGGCACTAGACAAAGATGTTATCGGTGGACCATATCCTAAGAAGTCAATCAATTGGGGTAACATTGCTGAGACTGCACGTAAACATCCTGATTTGAATCCAAAAGAACTTGAGAATCTTGTTGGTGAATACGTATTCAACGTAGTAAAAGGCACACAACAATTCCAAGTATCTGAGCCTCTTGAAGTAATGGAGATTGGTACAGGTCACATGATGATCAAGCGTGGAGTGTTTGATAAGATGAAAGAGGCGTATCCTTTCATTCGTTATAAGCCTGATCATATCGGTCAAGCACACTTTGACGGTTCACGTTACATTCACGCATACTTTGATACTGTAATTGATACTACTGATTCATGTGTGGGTGGTGGTTCTGATCGTTATCTGTCAGAGGATTACATGTTCTGTCAGATGTGGCGCAAGATAGGTGGTCAAGTTTATCTGTGTCCTTGGATGAAAACACAACACATTGGTACATATGCGTTTACTGGTAACATGCCCGCTGTTGCTCAGTATACTGGCAGACTTTGATTGATTACAAATATAGTGAGGACCGTATTCTTGAAGAAGTAAAAAAATACATCGACAAGACATATGGTCAACACTATTCACTAAACAAATTCCAAACTTCAGAATTCATTATAGACTGTGGGCACGGTGAAGGATTCTTTATTGGAAATATTATGAAGTATGCACAGCGTTATGGTAAAAAGAATGGCTACAATCGTGATGACTTGATGAAAGTCGTTCACTATGCTATAATGGCTTTACATAATCATGACTTGACGAGGAAATAAATTATGAAACTTTCTAGTGATACAATAACACTTCTAAAAAACTTTGCTTCAATTAATCAAGGTATTCTTTTCAAGAAAGGTAAGACACTTCGCACCGTATCTGCACACAAGACTGTGATGGCAGAGGCAACTGTCGGTGAAGAGTTTCCTACTGAGTTTGGTGTATATGATCTGAATAACTTTCTTTCAGTTCTTTCACTACACAAAGAAGATCCAGTTCTTGACTTTCAAGATAACAGTGTAATCATCTCCGGTCTCCAGGGTCGTAGTAAAATCAAGTATCGTTTTTGTATGCCTGGAATGATTGTCACTGCATCTGACAAACCAATCACAATGCCTGATTGTGAAATTTCATTTGAGTTGAAGCAGGAAGATTTTGACTGGGCATTGAAAGCAGCTGGTGTTCTTTCTTCTCCAAATCTTGCAGTTGAATCTAACGGAGAGAAAATTTTCATCACAGCATTTGATCCAGTAAACGATGCTGCACACACAGACTCACTTGAAGTTGCTAAAGGAAATGGCGACACATATAAAATCATTTTCAAACTTGAGAATCTCAAGATGATTTCTGGTACATACGATGTCAAGATTTCTTCTAAAGGTATTTCAAACTTCAAACACAAAACACTAAATCTCCAGTATTGGATTGCAACTGAGACTGGTTCAACATATCAAAAGGGATAATATGGCAAAGTTAGTTCCATTTACAAACGCATCACAAGCATTTGATGGCGATTCTATTTTCATTAATGCTGAAATCGTGGCATCAGTATTTGAGATTATTGATCCCGATGAGAATGCAAAACTTCAACGATACACAGTCATCTATGGTGTAAACAATGTTGATTGGCGTGTCAAAGAACCTCTACTTGAAGTTACAGCAGCACTGAACAACGCTTAATTTTATTTTATATTATGATTTATGTGAAAGGTAACCATGGAACATCTTCTGTGGACAGAAAAGTATCGCCCGCAAACAGTCGAGGACTGTATCTTACCAGAACGCTTGAAAGCGGTGTTTCAAGAGTACGTGAACCAGAAGCAGATACCAAATCTTCTTCTGGCTGGTGGAGCGGGCGTAGGCAAGACGACAATCGCCAAAGCCATGTGCAACGAGATCGGTTGCGACTTCATGGTAATCAATGGTTCTGATGAATCAGGTATTGATACATTCAGAGTCAAAATCAAAAACTATGCTTCATCAATGTCATTGACTGGTGGTCGTAAGGTCATTATCATTGATGAAGCAGACTATCTAAATCCAAACTCAACTCAGCCAGCACTTCGTAATGCAATTGAAGAGTTTGCAATAAACTGTTCATTCATCTTCACTTGTAATTACAAAAGCAAGATCATTGATCCACTTCATAGTCGCTGCGCTGTTGTTGAATTCGGTCTAAAGAATGGTGAAAAGCAGAAGATGGCTGCTGCCTTCTTCAAACGCACAACACAGATACTTGATGCAGAGAATGTTGAATACGATGAAAAGGTAATTGCTGAAGTAGTCAAGAAGCACTTTCCAGATTTTCGTCGAGTCATCAACGAACTTCAACGATATTCTAAACTCGGCAAGATTGATGTGGGTATTCTCTCTCAGATTGGTGACATCTCTATCTCACAGATTGTCAAACATCTGAAAGAAAAAGACTTTGCGTCTGTTCGTAAGTGGGCAGCCACAACTGATGTTGATAGCACAACATTCTTCCGTAAGTTATATGATGCACTGTATGATGTGGTAAAACCTCAGAGTATACCACAGGCAGTCATCATTCTTGCTGACTATCAGTACAAGCAAGCATTCGTGGCTGATCAAGAGATCAATCTGGTCGCATGTCTGACACAGATTATGGCTGATGTGGAGTTCAAATGAGCAATCCATTTGACTACGTAAACTCCATTCTACAGACTAAGAAACAACTTATCGTAGATGAAATCACAGAGAAGGACTATGTTCCTTTTCTGGCCAATCGTGCCCTGTCTCAGCACAAGGATTGTCTGGCCTATGCCAATGAGATGAATAGTAGACACTATCTGGATAAGAAGCTACAATTCGACTATTTACTAAATACTGTCAGGTCTATGAAAAGACCATTTGCGAAGTGGGCAAAGGCAGAAAAAAACGATGATTTGGAATGTGTAAAATTGGTCTATGGCCTGTCCGACTCCAAAGCACGTGATGCTTTGCGCCTACTCAGCAAAGAACAAATCCAAAAACTAAAAGAACAAACCTTCACGGGTGGGTTAGGAAAATGACATGGTTGATTTATCTAAATTTGTCGAAGTCACCTTGCCTAAACAAGATGACTTTCTAAAAGTACGTGAGACACTGACGAGAATCGGTGTATCAAGTCGGAAAGAAAAGGTACTTTATCAATCTTGCCATATACTGCATAAGCAAGGCAAGTATTATATTGTACATTTTAAAGAACTGTTTGCACTAGACGGTAAGCTATCAACGATTACCGAGAATGATATACAAAGACGTAACGCTATTGCCAATTTATTAGAAGAATGGGGCTTGCTAAAGATTGTAAACTATGATATAGTAGAACATAACATGGCACCAATTCATCAGATCAAGATCATTGCTTTCAAAGAAAAGGATGATTGGGAACTGATTGCTAAATATAACATAGGTAAAAAAGGTAAAGTAGATTAATGGTGATATATCATGAGCAAAGTGAAAAAGAATCCAGTGAAACTGATTAACAAGTATACAAAAGAAGAAGTGTATACTAGAGATTACGATGATGTGATCAAAGAAGGCTCTAATGAGTTTATCAAAGTGTTCAATCAAAGTAATCCACAAAGAACTTATCTTGTCAATCGGACAGCATTTTCAATTGCCAAGTAAGTCGTGATGCCTAATGGATCACGTTGCTTTTAACTTGCTTAAAAAGGAGAAAAAAATGACAGTAGGACGTATTGCTTTTGGACCTTTGTTTCACCAAACTCTTGGCTTTGAGAAATTCATTCATGATGTTGAGAGTATTCTGAATGATACTAAACCTGTAACAAATTTTCCACCACACAACATCATCAAACTAGATGATAATAAGTATGTGGTTGAACTTGCTGTTGCTGGTTTTGGTAAAGATGAAATTGATATTCAAGTACAAGAAAATACTCTGACTATCAAAGGTGAGAAGGCTGAAGGCACACCAAATCTTGAATATCTACATCGTGGTATTGGCACTCGTTCTTTCACTAAAACAATCACTATTGCTGACACCATTGAAGTAAAAGGTGCAGAATACAAAGATGGTATTCTACGTGTTGGACTTGAGAACATCATTCCAGAACACAAGAAACCACGCAAGATTGAAATTGGTAATGAACTAAAAACATTCCAGCCACAACTTCTACAAGAAGAAAAGAAGGCTGCGTAATAGAGTGGGGCGCAAGCCCCACTTGTTGAAAAAAAGGTATATAATGGACAAAGACTTACGATCATATCTCAAAGTTTATTCTGATTGGCTCACCCCAGATGTGTGTCAAGAAACTGTTGCTGAACTTGAAAAAGTAGAAGGACAATTTCAAACGCATAATTTTTATGATTATCATAATGATTCATATCAATCTTATGAACATGAACTTTCAGTCACATGGTCAAATGTAAAACATAAAGAGTACATAATGAAAAGGGTGTGGGAAGGTTTAAAACGATATCATGAAGAACTCATGGAGTGGGGTTGTAATTGGTATTCTGGATGGCAAGGATACACTGAGATAAGATTCAATCGTTATCGTCCTGATACCAACATGAAACTTCATTGTGACCACATTCATTCAATGTTTGATGGTCAGCGTAAAGGTATACCAACATTAACAATTCTTGGTGGTCTTAACAATGATTATGCAGGCGGTGAACTTGTATTTTGGCAAGATACAATCGTGCCATTAAAAGAGGGAGAGATCATGATATTTCCTTCAAACTTTCTTTATCCACATAGAGTTGATATGGTGAAAAAGGGTACACGATACTCATACGTTTCTTGGACATGGTAATGAAATCTAATTCAAATTTTAAAATGAACAAAGCATTGAAGATATCACTTTCTTCAATGACAGGTGAGCGTAAGCGTGATTACAAACAAGAGATGATCAAAGCAATCATTGCTCCACGCATTGAATTCAAAAAGAAAGCAAAAGTAGAGACATCAGATGAATGACATATTGATGGTGAGTCACTTTCACAAGGACTTTCCATTCAATCATGATTCAAGTTGGATGAAAGCCGCTTTTGCTGGTGGTAGATATCCTTATGGTTGGCACCCACCCGGACCCGGCAATTATATTAACACTACACAGATGCATAGTATTCACGAATATATGCATTACTATTCTGGTTGCCATGAGGATGAGTTTCTTCGTGCAATGGGTCAACAAGCATCCGAATATTACCTATGGAAATATGGTCAAGCAGACTATATTGGATGTACAACATACCGTAGATATTTGAAGTTTGATGATGGACTAGAACCCAATGTCATCAAAGCAGGTATGGCACCGTCAATTCAAAGTGCCAATTATCTTTCTTCCGATCAACAACGAGATGCAGCATTGACATTGTTGCAAACTCATGATATAATAACAAATAGACTGACACCTCTACCATACTCAGTGATTGATCAATATCTACAATCACAACCGGCAGAGTATATCAATTTGTTTTTAGAAGGCATTGAACAATTGATGCCTGACTATCGAAGCAAGATGAACTGGTGGCATGGTAATGAAGCAAGTTTTGAAACTTGTTATGTGATGCGTAAGCAACTGTTCAAGAAATATGTCAGTGAACTATTTGAACTATTAGAGTATGTGTGGAAAAATGCAAAAACAGCATATCCAAGAATGCCGACAACATCAGAGCCACTACCGTGGCGATATCCGGGCTTCTTGGGTGAAAGATTCTTGCCATTCTTTATATACGCAAATGATGTAAACGTGTTTCGGGTTCCGCTTGTGATTCTGGAGTAACCCGGAACGATTTTTCGACAAAACTCTTATATGCAAGTGAGTGCTTACTTCTAAATGAAAGAAAAATACGTAAAAGCCCATATGAAAGCAGCCAGCGTTTACGCTGAACTTTCTACCGCACAAAGATTACAGGTAGGTTGTGTAATCGTCAAAGACAACACAATTATTGGTATCGGCTACAATGGTATGCCATCTGGCTGGAATAATATGTGTGAAGAAGTTGAATTCATTTTCAAAGACGAGTGTCACTACACAAATGAATGGTTGATAGAAAATGGTTTTACCGAAACCGCACATGGATGGACAAGATTGCGTTCCAAAGCAGAAGTGCTTCATGCTGAATCCAACGCTATTGCAAAAGTTTCTCGGTCAACAAATTCAAGTGAGGGTGCTGCAATGTTTATTACCCACGCACCATGCTTAGAATGTGCTAAAATGATATATCAGTCGGGAATCAAGGAGGTCTATTACAAGCACGATTATAGAAGCAATGCAGGAATCAACTTTTTGAAACAATGTGAAGTTAAAGTTAATAAATGTGAGGAGTAAATTATGAGCAATATTACAAAAGTGGCTAAGCAACTTGCTGAAGCAAATTCCAAACTTCCCAAAGCATACAAGTATGATCTTGTAATGCGTGATTTCGACAATAAAGTCGAACTAATCGGTCTTGTTGATGATCCAACATATGACATCGCTGACTTTCGTGGTCGTGAAATGTTGTTTCCTAAAAAATGGGTCACACTTGACGTTTATGAACCAACAACAAAGGTAACAGTATGAGTGATATAAGATGTTTTACATTTAAAACACACCAAACTATTATTGGTGAAGTAGTGAGTCAAGGTGATG
>JACCDX011541482.1_pt1 | contig 40715 bp, 43 predicted proteins | sample 7449681 | NCBI WGS metagenome assembly JACCDX01 (sample SAMN15323450, study PRJNA562643) | freshwater metagenome | isolation source: river surface water | place: USA:Blue River Watershed | collected 2017-08-18
ATTTCCAATGTTGGCTCACCAGGTGGACCTGGAACGCTTCCTGATGAAGTAGTATACACTAACCTCTTTGAGATTACGTTTGTACTTCCAGTTATTTTACAAGCACAAAAAAGAGATGCTCTTTTGTTGTTAGAGAATGCCACTAAAATAAGTTTAAACAACTTAACAGAGTTTGAGATTCAAGCTAAAGAGCAAAGATTCAAATACTCTACAAGACAATTTCAAACAACTCCATCTAAAACCAGTGGAACTTTTCAAATACCTTTTCAGGTAAATGTAAACAACAACGGTTCTATGGAAGTTTGGAATACACTAAAAGCTTGGTATGATTTGCTTTTTAACTCTCAAAACGGTTCTCTTCACTACAAAAGTGATTTGATTGGTACTATCATTGTTAACCAACACGATAAAAAGGGTGTTGTTTTAAGAAGGGTTACTTTCCAAAACTGTCAGATATCTAAACTTGGAGGGTATGACTTAGATTGGGGATCAAATGAGATTGTACAAAACGTGAATGCGGATTTCTTATACGATTACTTCATAGATGAGTATATCGATTCAGGATTCTCTATCAATCCACCGCTTATCTCTGGATACTAAAAATATTAAAAGGAATCAATTTGATTCCTTTTTTTTGTTCTTAATGAGAAAACCCACTCAAAATTGAGTGGGTTTTTTATTAGAATTTTGGCATGCTCATATTGCTTGTCATACTTGATGCGTTCTTCATCATTGAACTTGTATCTGGCATTCCTTTTTGTTGTCCTTCTTCGTCTTTCTTTCTCTGCTTGTCTTCTTCTTCGACGATTTCGTTTACAATTTTTATGTTTTCTTCGAACAACCAGAAAGGCCAATTATCCATTGCTGCTTCCTGTGTATGGAAGTGCTTTTGTAGCATAAGTTTATTCTTTAATATATGCTTCAAAGGCATCATGAATAACGAAAATACCTGAGGCTCCGTTGGGAAATTGCATATCTGTGTGGACCTCCTCACCACACTGGCATACTTTTTTTAATTCTTTTATACCGAATGTCATCTTGCCCACAGCTGCATTCAAGAATTGGAATGAGATATCGTCCATATCCTCAAACTCTTTAACCTTAGATTTAATTCCTTCGTAAGTTATTGTGGTTCTACCATTCATCATAAATGGAATTATTTTCAAAAATGCCAAGTTTGGATTTCTCTTTTCATTGTTCTCTTTCAAAATATATTCAGTAAATGCTTTTTGAAGACCAATATTAGGTGGTGTTAGTTCAAATGTCTTACCGTTTACCGTTTTAAAATGGTATGATCCTGAATTTCTGTTGTAGAACTTCTCTAATTTTTCGTCTATTTCGTGGAATAGGAAGTTTTCTTTTCTAAGTTCTATTGCGTTATCTTCTCCACATCCACATTTTGCGTTTACTGATAGAGAGTTTCCTGCTTGGAAAGTAAGTTCTCTGATAAGGAAAACTAAAAATAATCTATCTTGGTCTTTGATGTCAAGATATGATCCCATTTTTCCATCTGAATATTTTACTCTTACACAAGATTGTAACATATCATTCATTTTTTCTACGATATCATAGAAGTTTTGGTCGTCTACCATCGAATATGCCTGAATCTCTTTCACTTGTGCAGGTCTAACCATAAAAAGAGTTCCTGTTGGATAAAATTGTCCACAAGGTAATTCTCTAATATCAAAGTTGAAATATTGTAAGTCACTTACTCTAGTTCCTTCTACGATAGGTTTTTGTGTGTTATTGTCATTGAAGGTGTCTTGAATCTTACCTGGGTCCAAATCATTTAGATGTCTTTTTAGGTAGTCTTCTTCACTCATTTCTTGTTCTTTAGACATAATGTTATTGTTATTTTTTTAGATATATATATTAGATATATCTCTCTTCCTTATATTCTAAATAAAACATAAAGTTTCTATATAAAACAAAAAAGCTCCAAATTATTTGGAGCTTTTTTATATTTTTAATTTTAATTCTTATTGGAATCCACCTGCATTGATTGCACCTGTTCTTAGGATGGTTACGTTGTTCACGATTACTCCCATACCTTTGATTGGTTCTACATAAGTGTCGAGTACACCAATTTGGTTGTCGATGATTTCGTTGGTATTGTTTTCTTCATCCATTTTGTTGAAGTAGTTGTACAATCCATTTTTGTTCACATATGTTTCACAAATTACGTCAGCTCTAAGTTTAATCTCTGCTCTGATGTCTGGTGTGTTGTATCTCCATTGGAAGTCTAACAACATTCTTGACAATTCTCTTTCAAGTTCGATAAGTACCTCTCTAACATGTATGTAAGAAAGTGCTGATTTGTAAAGAGTTTGTGCAGTGTTCTCAGTCTCGATAACGTTTCCTCTATTTCTTTTGAAAACGATTGGGTTGATTTGAGCACCATTTAACCATTCAATATCAGATGGAGTAAAGTCCATTTCTAATCCTGCGATGTTTGTGATTCTACCATTGGTAACCCCTGCTGCGATTGTCCAAGGTGTTATTGATCCAACATTAGATATGTGTTTTCTCATATATGTTGTTGCAACATGTGACGCTGGTGGCATATCTAATGGTCTACCATTGTCGTTTACTGTTAAGTAAGGCATGAAGTAACCAACACAAGTTGTACCTGCTCCGTCTCCGAATGAGTAAAGGAACGCCGGGCCACTTTCTGGATCTCCACCTTTAGCAATAAACTCTGCTTGAAGAACACCCTCTCTGTTTACGAAAGTTGGTGAGCTTGAGTTTTTGAATGACTTCATAGAAGGCATATTCAAGAATCCAAATGCATCTAATCTATCCCCACAGATGTCAACTAATTGTTGTTTAGATCTTTCTGTTAAACCTAATCCGAATGAATCGATTAAGTATCTGAAGTCGATAGCTTCTTTGTTAGTAACTGCTTTGAACAATGGTGTTCCTTTAGAAACAAGGTTCAATATAGCATTTTGTCTAGCTTCTGTTCCATCTGGTAAAGATGCTTCTCTTACTCTAAATCCTTTTAAAGAGATTGCTTTATAAGTTGTTGCATAGTTATCAACTGTTTTATATCTCATTGTTTGTAAGTCAGTACCAAATGCAGTTACTTTGATTTTTGAATCACAAGTGATTTCTACTAAATCTGGGTTTCCTGCATATTGTCTCTTAGAAACAATTCTTGTAAGTTTTCTTGGGTATTGTCCAATATGTAATGATGTTTCATCGTAGAATGCCTCTAAGAAATCACCTACTTTAACTTCTGTATATCTAGAACCGTTCACTAAAACTTTATTAGGAGTTTGAACATATCCGGTAGGAACTTCAATCTCTAAAGATTGTTTGTAGTTTGTGATTGCAGAGTTTATCTCAAATGTTCCTGCAGTGTTTACATCAACTTCTTCGTATGCAGTGAATGTTTCGTCCATAAATGAAACATTTAAAGTTTCTCCATCTGCATCAACATACATTTTAAGATAGTGTTTAGTATTATAATCTTCTATGATAGAAACATTTTGAACTCTTTCGTAAGAAGTTTCTTCGTTTACTCTAAATACATAGTCGAATAAAATACCTGTTGGGTCTATACTTGACTTCACATCACTAGAAACGATAGTAAATGTTCCTGTGTTTATAGATGCACCATGTATAGAGATTACATCATATACTGAGAAATCAATTACTTCTGATGATCTGAATCCGATATAGTCATATCCTGCCGCGGATGATGTAAGTCCTACATTTAACCCTGCAGTCAATCCAAATACTGTTACTGTAGATTCACCATCAAAGAAATAAACATCAGAAATGTATTCAGAACCAGATACATATGGATCAACACTTGCTTTTTCTAATATAGATTGTGGTGTTTTGTTTGCGTAGAAGAAATCTCCTGTGTTTACAACACCATCATAGTATCTTGAATATAATTTAGAATATTTAGCAACTACACCAAACTCTTCTCCGTTTGCAACCTCTACTTTAGTTTTAACACCTTTTGCACCAAGTATAAACTCGTTATCTAATGTGTAGAATACTAAGAATCCTTCTAATATATCAGATAATTCAGAAGTTTCGAATGGAAGATTAAGTTCGAAAGATTTGTCTTGTGTTGAAGAAGTAACGATGTTAGATATCGAAACATTTGCTAAACTAATTTTATCTCCTTTGTTTCCATCATGGCTTTTTAACATAACCATTTTGTCTTTGTTAGGACTATCAATCAAATCAACAAGTCTGTTGAACATTTTAAATCTTCTGTATTGTGCATATTCTTTTACACTTATAGACGCATCGGTATCAATGAATGTTACTTTTATAGATCCTGTTGCACCAGAAACTGCCTCTACATGATAGTCTGATCCAGATGTTGTTCCGAATACGAAGTTTTTAAATCCTCCTTCTTCTATGTTTATGTTTGTCCATACTGGAGTCCCTACTAATTGTTGACCCAATACTGAGAATTTAACATTTGCTAACACGATGTCTGAAGATGCAACTGCTGGGTTTTTAGAGTTAGTACTATTTACCACTTTAAATTTACCTGTAGCGTCTACTACTAAAGTAGAAGAGTATGTTGCTGCAGTTGTGCTATATGCATAGTTAGTAGTAGATATAGAAAGAGTAACTGGATTTGAATCCAATGTAACTTTTTTGTTTCCTTCAACTAAGAATGCTTCATAGTCTGTGTTTACTAATGAGTATGTTGCAACGATAGAGTTTGTTCCAAAATATGGAGTTGCTTCACCTAAGTTATCTAACCCAATGTTGTATATGTATCCTTCTGCGAAATAAGAAGTTCTTTCGTCACCGTTTGTAACCCATCCTTTTGTTTTAGGAGAACCGTATGCGTGGTGTGTTCCTTGAGAGTCATATGCCCAAGATGCAGAACCACCTAATAATGCAGTTACGTTTCCTGGTAAATCTAATGGATTTGAAACGATTTCAATTTCTTCAGAAATCACGTCTTGATAAGAAAGGAATTCAATGTTAGTTTCATTTTTACCAGCAATTGTGTGTCCAATCAAATCTAATCTACCGTTAAAGAAATCTGTTTCTACTAAATCATTGTTAAATGCACAGAATATTCCAGTTCTATCAGTATCTCTGTTTATTACAGTTTCGATGAAAATGTTTCTTCCGTTAGAATCTCTAAAATATGGAATTAAAGAAAGTCCTTCGTAGTATGCTAAAAGAGATATATTTCTGTCATTTGAGAATTCTCTAACTTTTTCTTTTCTAAGTCCTGTTGAGTTGAAATATGCACTCCATCTAGAATCTACTGCTAAACTTTTATAATCTGACCAATCACCACCAACGATTAAAACATCAACCATATAGTCTGAAGCATAATCATTAGTACCTATATAAGGAGGCATTTTTTCTGCTGATCCATACCACTCAATAAGTGTTCTGTCAAATCCTGAAATTGCAGATTTGAAGACAAAAACTGTTGCGTATTTATCTGATAAGTTTGTTAAGCTGAATGCTCTGTCAGAATATCCTATATTATTTTTAGTAAGATTGATGAAAGACTCAGTATCTCTTTTCCAAAAACCTGTAGTGTCAAAAAATCTTCTGTAAGGTCCTTCTCTCTCAACATCGTTTAAGTAGTCTGCAGAAGTAGATAATGACTTATATTCAATAACATCTAAGTTATCGTCAGTAAGCAATAAGTTTATTGCGTAAACTGGTGCCGTTTCCAACATTTTAGAAACAGTTCTGTGAAAGAATGAACCCTTTCTCTCCAATCCTCTATCCAATTGACCGAATATCACTTCTAAGTCAGTCGTATTAGAAACTCTTATTGGTGTATTAACTGGTCCTTTTTTTGACACACCTATTACCAAGTTAGTAAGTCCTTCAACAACTGGATTAGAGATAACTGAGTTATCATATTCCTCTAGGAATATTCCTGGTCTTTTGTATTTTCCAATTTGAATTGCCATATTTTTTAGTTTAATTTTTTATAGTTAAGGTATATATAAAATGTAAAAAGCGATATTTTTCTATTTTTTTAAATAGATGCTATTTTTTTTGAAGAATCCACTATTTCGTCCTTTATTTCCCCTATTTTACTTTTTAGACCTGTCTGTGCCTCTATAAGATCCTTTTTTATGTCGGCTATTTCTTTTGTCTTTAGCTTTTGTTTAGACTTTATATCATTTATGGTCTTTAATTTTTGTGAAGTATCTCCTTTGGAACTTGTTAGTACTTTTAAATCTTCTTCATTTTTAAAAAGTTCGTCGTTGTACTTTATCAATTCGTCTTGTATATACTTTACCCTAGTTTGAAGATTCATCATTCGGGTGTATTCTTCTATGAATGGATTATTTGAAAATTTCTTTTTTATTTCTTCAATCCTTTTGTTTAGAAGTTCGTTATCTTTGTCACTTTTTATTTCCGCAAATGCTTTGTCAAGCTCTGACTTTACAGCAGGATATTCCTTTAGATGCTTCTCCAACTCATTTGACTCTTCTTTTGCAAGCTTTACGTCTGGTTCATCTGTCACTTCTGCTTCAATATTTTCAAAAAGTTTGAAACTCTTTAGATACTTCATCTTAATTCAATTTTTTTATTATAATATTGTTCTTTGTCTCGATAAATGTTGTTATTCCGACATTTGATTTTGCGTTGGATTTTAGAGCATTTTCGAGTTGATTTCTCTTTGTCTCATCGGTTCCAATTTCAGATCCAGTTAGTATTGTGTCAAAAACCATATTTTTACCTTCACTCTCTCTTGTCAACCAATACGATTCTTTTATTTCTATATCTTCTTTATTTTCCTTAGAATCATCATCTATCATGGAAATTGATATTTTACCTGGTTTTAGAAGACTTTGGAAATCATTCTTATCTATTTTAGTATAGAATATGGTTGTTCTCTGATTGTTTAGTGTTATGTTACCAGATAACAATTCTTTTTTCCCATCTACTTTGTTTAAATAAGGTAGGAAAGATCCAAAGGTTTTTGAATATTGTAGATATACAAATCTTCCTGAAACTAATTGAACAAAGAATGTTCTTTGTATTTCACTACCGTCTTTAGTTCCTTTTATTGTCAAAAATGAGTTTGGTATAGGAAAGACTGCGTTCTGTCCATCAGGACCAATAGAATCAGATACTTTTGTAGGCTTTACTTTTACTGCATTTTCCATAACCGTTTCGGCCATTTTGGTGTTTTCTATAAATTCTGTAGATGTTGTTTCGGCTTTGATTGTTTGTTCACTTTTTTCATCCGCAGGACCAAAGTATTTGTCTAAAAAATCTGCTTGTTTTCCTCTTCCTGCATCTCCATATCCACTTTTTGATTTGTAGAGACTTTCTCCGTCTAACATGTCGGTCATGAATTTTCTTAGGTTTGCACCCGCGTTTGGTCTCATTTCATCACCAACTCTAAGCATTGTCTTTTTATCAAAAATGTATTGATACTTCCTATCTTTCATTATATCTAACACCGCATTTTCCCAAACATCAAATATTTTGTCATTTCTATAGGCACCTTCACCAAATTGTGTGTATTCGGAGTCGGTACTTACACCAGGTCCTGTACTTCTTTTAGTTATGTGTTTTGTCATATAAAGCTTGTATGCTCTGTTGAACAATTTCAATATTTCAATTATTGGATCGTATCCATCTATTGTAAAAGTTCCTTTGTCTTTTTCTAATTTTGTAAAGTTTGCTTGAAACTTTGTAAGTTCTGCCTTTTCAACTACATAACTTTTCACGGTCATACATTTGCTATCAAACCAGTCTTTTATCTTTTCCACTCTAGTCATTCCTGATCTTGGATCACTCGTAGTCGTATCTGGATCCGGAGTTTGATCTGGTTCGTCTGCTTCTTTTATGTAAGACGTAAATCCGTGAAATTTAAATAATTTTTTTACTTCGTTAGTTTCTTTCTCTTTTTGGCTAACGTTATTTTCTTTTCTCTTTTCTTCACTTTGCACCGGTTTAATATTGATAATAGGATTCTTCATCAAGACCTTCAATGTCTCAACAAACTTTTTAAGTGGGTCTGCCAATTCTCCTAAACCTCCATAAAGATTCTTTCCATCAAATTGTAAAGCTCTTTTTGAAAATCTTGCAATCTTTTCTGCAACTATTTCCATCTTACCACCTTTTGGACTTTTTAGAGATATCGGCATTAAGTATTCGTAAGATTCTTTGTATAAAGGATCTTTTTCTTGTATTGTTTGTTTTTTATTTCCAACTAAATACTTATTTATGTTGTCGTACAACGCCATTATCAGTCTATCATTTTCACCGTCCTTATGTTTGGCTAATAATATTCTAACAAATTCTGCATTTATTGGAAGTTTTCCGTCTTTTGCATCAACTAACGCATTTATATCACCTTTAAGCTTTGTAAATGCTTGTTTTAGATGGTCTTCTTCTTTTCTGATATTGTTTCTATCTTCACCCATTCCTTGTTTTTCCAACACTAACTCAAGTCCTGCTGGTAAAGTTGCTTTTTCTTTAGGAATGTTATTTTTTCTCGCAGCATCGAGTGTTTTTTTAAGTTCTGGTTCATTTTTGGAAATGATTTGGTCTGATGTAAGATTCTTTTTGTTCAATTCCGGATTTTTCTGAATAGATGCTATCGTATCACCTGCTTTGGTCACATAAGGTGGTCTATTCCCTTGTGCACTCTTTTGTTGGTCTTTTGATACGGTCATTATATTGACATTTTTGTAGTTTTTCAGAATGTAGTAAAGTGCACTTAGATTTTTAATCATGGTAGGTAAGCTCGCACTTAGTTTTGAGTACGGACCTTCATCTTCTAAATCATCTTCATCCGAATCATCACCTTGTCCTTCACCTTGTCCTTCACCTTGTCCTTCACCTTGTCCTTCACCTTGTCCTTCACCTTGTGGTTGTGCCTGTGGCTCTTCCTCTTTTAGTTGGTTTAGATATGCTAAAAATTCTTCAAGTTCTTTTAAAAGAGTTTCTTTTATATCATTTTCAATCTGATTATCATCTAATAGATTGACACTATTTATGGCAGACTCTGTAAGGTTTATTATAATTTCAATTTCTTCACCTTTTTCAACTGCTGCTTTAAGTTCGTAGAAAAAATTATAAAGCTGAATTTTCATAAAGAGCATTTTCATCTCTACGTCCATTTTTAGTATAGTCCCTTCTGCTGCGATTCTGTCAAACTCATCTTCAAGTCTTCTGATTAAAGGCTTTATTCTTATTAGATTTATTGCAATCTTAGCTTTTCTTACAAGATGGTTCAAAAACCTTCCGATTAAGGAATCATGCCAACCGATATCGTTTGCCAATGGTCCTGATCCTGATCCGGTGTTTCCGTGACTATTCCAACCATCTTCTTTTATCAATTCTTGATATAGTTCATTCCCAGATATCTTTACATCTCTCAAAAATTCAGACTTTTCATCTAATCTTTTTGCGTTTCTTAAAAAGTCATTTCTTTTAATAAGATATTTCATGTACTTTTGATTATATTTTGTTTATATATTAAAAGTATAATATCTAATTTATTTAAAATAAAATTTGTTCAATCCAAATAAATGTACTATATTTGTAAAACAAACAAACACACAGACATTATGAAAATCAACTTCGATAGAATTATTTGTTTAAACCTTGCAGCTTTAAATACTCAGCAATTATTTGCTATCTGTGAGACTTATCTTATCGGGTTTGAAGAACTTTATAAAAGAAAAACAGAAACAAAAGTTTCTAAGTATTGGATGGATGATCATAAAATCATTGCTTATGTAATTGATGGATTTTTCTTTATGAGTTCTGAATTCAAATCAGTTTCTAAAGAAGACCAGGATAAAATAAAATCAATCAAACCTATAAAAACACCAAAGATGCCAAAAGGTGAACAGACTTTACTTAACTATAAAGCATTCTTGGCAGAAGGATATGATATCAGAACTCCTTCTATGGACTCTAAGTTGAAATTTTTAGAAGAATCTGCAAAAAATGTTAAAAATGTTACAGTAAAGGATGTTGTTGAATCTAAGATTGAACTTCCTGTGGTGCTTGAAGTTGATGCAATTTTAGAAAAGATATTCAAATATGGTATCAACTCTATAACTGCAGAAGAAAAGAGTTTGTTGGATAACCAATAGAAATCTACTTATAATATGAAAAAAGTCTCGGGTTTTTACTCGAGACTTTTTTTGTTAAAATATTTTTGTCTATTTTATCCTTTGTTTTAGACTCTTTTAAAATTTATTTTTTTTAAATCTTAAAAAATCCGCTATTAAGTCGATTTGTGTTTTTTTTTCTTTGAGTAAATAAATATATAACATATAAAAAAAATCTCCAAAAATGAGATATCTAGAATTAAGACACCTTGGTAAAGTCTTTACCAATGAAAGAGAAATAAATCAAATACTACAATCTAATAAATTTTACTGGCTCATAGATTCCGAGTTTGAAAACGCGGTCCTTGAGCTTAAGAAAGAGACTATAATTTGGCATAGTGGTGATTTCTATTCAGGAAATTGGCAGTATGGTATATTTAAAGATGGTTCTTTCCATGGAACATGGGAAAATGGAATCTTTGAAGGAGGAAGTTTCAATGGAAATTGGAAGTCCGGTATCAAATTATACTAAAAAATAATCAAAAAAATATGAAAAGGAGAAAACTAGCTCTAAAGTCTGTCGGCAAGAACGATGTTTATAACAACGGGATTGTTAGGGTAACGAAAGAAGAAGGTACATATTTCTTCGAAATCGGAAACGAACTGACTAGTGATATTGCAGAAGCAGTTGCCTTGTTGATGAGGAAATCGGATTGGAATGATGGAATATGGGATATGGAATTGGATGACATAAATGTTGATTGTATCACTCCCGAAAAGTCTTTATTTTGGCTTACAGGTGGATATTCGGAGTGGAGAACATTAGAAAACTACAACAGACCTTGGTGTGATTGCTATCTTGATTTTCAAGAAGAGTTTGGAATGCTAATATTTAATATAGTAAAAAGAAATAAAAAACTAAGAGATATAAGAAATAACTATTGCAAGTATTTGAGCTTGCCTACACTTTATGATTTTGCTCTGAGTAAAAATATGATAAAATAAATAAAAAGAAAACCCATCAAATGATGGGTTTTCTTTTTTAATATATAATGTATGGAAACTGCAATATGTAATAATCCTTGGTGTAAGGCAACCTTCTCTTATCATGAACATGAAATGATTGAAGTTGATGGTGTAAAAAAGGCACCCAAAGTCTGTTCAAAGTGTAGAAGTTTTGATTCGGAAATGAGTGGTGGTGTAACCTGGTCCGACAAAGAATATGAAGGTAGTAGATTTGATGGTACACCACACCAAATAAAATATAAAGTAACAAATTTTAAATAATGAAGGCACATTTTTTCGATATAGAAACCATTCTAGTGATGGATAGTAAAGTTTGGATAGTTGATAAGTTCAATCCCAAAGTACCTGTTGTTAAAATATCTAAATCAGACTTCAATTTAATAAAGAATGGTATATACAAAAGTCAGAATAATTCTATATACTTTGGTGGATCAACTTACTGGATACCTGAAGATTTGATGAACACACTAAAGATTAAGTGTAAAAATCTAAAAATAGACATAACGAATCTAATTTTCTCAATGCAGGAGTATATGAATCCAGACGTTATAGAAACACTTGATTATGAAATAAACATAGAAAACATCTCACATCTTAAAAACAAAACTGAAGACATATATTTCATTTGTTCAAAGAACACAAAAACCAATTATGAGAAGATAATAAAAAAGATTGAGGAAAAACTCGAAAAAATTGGATTGGTTGTCAAAAAATACTATTTTATATCAGATACATTCTACAATAGGGATTTAGATGAGGTTGCACATAAAAAGGTTAGACTTCTTTTACAACATCTAATTGGACTAAAGACCGAAGGTGATAAGTTTATCGAAGAAGATTTACAAAAATATGATGAGATAGAGTTCTACGAAGATGATGAAAATACGATAAGCTTGTCCATAGATTGTAATAATCTTTTACAACTAATTATCGATAATAGTGACTCTGTGATAAAATCTAAAATAAAAGAGTTGCTTAAGTCAGAGACCATTCTTTATGTAAACTATGTGAGTCCAAATAAAGTTAAAAGATTCTCAAAAACAAAAATTGTGATTGAATATCACAATGTAATAAAGACATTCGAAAGATTTAACTGGAAAAGATAGTTATTTTCCTTTATCTTGTTCTTTATTCATCATTGCTTGTTTTATCATGTCATTTAACCTTCTGTTGTCAGTTATCTCACCATCTGTTGTCTTTTGTTCAGATTCTTCTGAAATTTGTGGTTCCTGTTCTATCTCATCATATCCCAAATCTTTTCTGAGTGTCTTATAGAACTTCTCAAGCTCTGTTTTCTGTCCAGAAAGGAACTTAGCATTTTCTCTTATTTGTCCAACCGTTTGGTTCACCACCTCATGCATCCTTGCAGAGTTGTCACCATTGTCTACTTGTCTCATTTGTGAAAGAAGGTTCTTTCTTGTCATTTTTGTTAAAAAGATTGCCTCTGCGTATACCATGGCATCCTCTTTCATCTTACTTTTTATATAAGGATGTTCTTTCAGTTTGGGTACGTCTCCCAAATAAAGATCTACAAGTGGTTCTAACACATCCATTGCTTGTTGACTTGCAACTGTTAGGTCAGAGTCGTAGTCGTATATCTCTATTTCGCCTAAATCTGGTAGGTCTTCTGGTCTGGCCAAGTGTTTTGAAAAATCAAAGTCTCCGTTTTCTGACTGTATTTCGTCAAATTCATACTTTATTCTGTTCTTTTCGTTTTCTTCTTTAGACATTTTTAAACATAATTATTTTTGGCAAGTTTGGTATCCTCCTTTTCCAAGAAGTTTTTCAATATTTTGTCTATTAGTTTAGACTTGTTTATAGAGTTCTCTTCACAATACTGTTCGAACTCCTTATAGGTCTCTATATCAATAGAGAAACCTACTTTTAGCTTGTTGACACCTGATTTTCTTCCCATATAGTATATATAAATAGAAAAAAGTGTATTTTTTCCACTTTTACCCTTTTATATATACAAAAAACAAAAAATACTAAACATGGCTGTAAAGGCAAACGAGACCGAAAGGCAGATGATTTTTACTAGCAAAATTGTCGACGAGGCAACTGATAAGATAAATGATGGTGTAGTTGTTAAGCGTTATCAAAATCCTTGGATGAAGAGTGAGGTTGGTATTAGAAGAGCAGGTGTCTCATTTAGAATGAGTAATGAGGAACAGCAAGAGTATGTCAGATGTGCATTGGACATACACTACTTCACTGAAAAGTATTGTAAGACCAAAAGAGAGGATGGATCTGTTGGTTCAATTACACTTAGGGACTACCAAAAAGAAATTTTGGACAACTTTGTTAACAATAGATTTAATATACTAATGGCATCGAGACAGGTCGGTAAGACGGTTTCTTCTGCTATTTTCATACTACACACAATTTTATTTAACAATGATAAGAACTGTATGATTGTTGCCAATAAAGGTGATACTGCAATTGAAATCGTGGATAAGGTTAAATCAATTTACACATTACTTCCATTCTTCTTAAAACCTGGTGTTAAGACATGGAACCAAAAGTCTCTTACTTTTGAAAATGGTTGTAGAATAAAGACATCAGCAAGATCAAAGACTCCTGCAATCGGTTTTACCATTGACGTACTATATCTGGATGAGTTTGCACACATTCCTTCTAATATCATTGAACCATACTATACTGCGGCATTTCCTACGGTTTCTGCGGTTCAGAATTCAAAAATCATCATTACATCCACTCCTAATGGTATGAACTTGTTTCATAGACTTTTAACTGATGCGGAAAGACCGGATGGAGATCCGATGAAGAATAACTACAAACCGATGAGGGTTTATTGGTATCAGGTTCCTGGTCGATTTGTCACTTATATAAGACTGAATCATCACAAGCTCTATGAGTATGGTGTAACTAAAGACGATATATTTACACTTGTTAAAGATAAATTCGGATCGGTTACTAAAACAAAAATTGAGTTTAACATCGATCAACAAAAAGATGTTATACATGTTTTCAACAACGAAAATTGTACAGATGAGCAGGTAAAGTCTATGCAATTTTTGGACAAAAACGGATTTGAGACTTCTATATTAGCAATCGCTGAGTTGACCACTTGGAAAGATGAGGCAGTTAAAGATATTGGTGGTGAGGATGCATTCAACCAGGAGTATGGTCTTAGGTTTATAAACTCCAGTAAATCACTTTTGAACGAAACTATAATAGATGAACTTTTGAAATCTAAGAAGAATTATGTATATGATGAAATATTTGAATTTAAAAACAAATTGAGATTCCTATATGAAGACCTTAAATGGATAGACGATGATGAAGTACATATTCCGGTAAAGAGAAAGGAATATAAGTATGTTCTTTCAGTTGATATATCGGAAGGACTTGGACAAGACTACTCTATTATAAACATATTTAAAGTTTCGGAAAAACCGATAGATTTAATAGAAACACAAAAACACAAATACAAATCCATAACTGACTTTTTTAGACTGGAACAAGTTGGTATATATCGAAACAATTTTATATCGGTTAAGCAATTAGCAGAATTATTATATCTTCTTGTTTTTGAGTATCTAAATCCTGAAAATGTTAAGGTGGTACTCGAATTAAACAACTATGGAAATACATTACTTGCGGAAATGCCACATGTTTTTGATGGAAATAACAATTATGGATCTTCTGTTTTTGTTAGGTACAAACACAGGATTGATTCTACTGAGGAAAGGATTGGTCTAAAGGTTGGTGAAAACAAAAATATGATGGTCAAAGACTATCAAGAACTTATGTATAGTAGAGGATTTCATATAACCAACGAAGACAATATACGTGAGATAACCACATTTGTTAAACATGTTACTACTGCTGGAAATGTGAGGTATGCTGCAGATGTTGGACATGATGATACGGTTATGACGGTGGTCAACGCCACTTCAATATTCTCAAAGGCAGAATTCAAAGAAATGGTTGAGGAATGGGGGAATAAATATAGTCCTAGAGAGTTTATGGACTATGTAAATGAATGTATGAGAAACATGGATTATGTTCAGGGTATCGACTATGGACAGGTTCTTAGTGTTAGAAGACAGGTAATGGGTAGAAACAAAGTTACTAATACCGGATCAAACACAAATGGTATAAATTGGTTCAATAGAAACTAAAAAGTCGATCATTTTTGATCGACTTTTTAATTAGTTTGCTTCCATAGTTGCTGAAAGACCTGCAGTTTTAAGTTTTTCTTTCATTGTTGAGATAGTTTCATAATCTCCGTACTTTACATCACACTTTCCGTTGAAGTGCACTATGTGTGCACATTGATTTGCTTGATCCTCTTCATGATCACATATTTTCATAAGACATGTTATTACCCAATCGAATGAGTTGTAGTCATCATTGTGTAGATCGAGTCGATACGGTTTTGAAAGAATTTCCTCGACTTTCGATTCTACTTGTTCTTTAATTTTACCCATATGTTTTATCTTATTTTTTAGTTTATATTTATTCTATTATATACTACATCCCTCAATGGTTGTCACCGTTTTGTTGACAACATCTATTATTTCACTTTTTATATCTTGTTCTTTGGCCCACTCAACAAATTTAGGTAGGTGTGCCTCTCTGTCGTCGTAGAATTTCAATTCTTCTACTCCTAACTTTTTAATCATTCTCTCTAATAAATTACATTTAAAGATAAATGTGTCACTTCCCCAGTTTAGGTGAACTTCGTCAAATTCAATGTTGTTGTCTCTTAGAATTTTTTCTACTCCGGCTCTCATTCCTGGTACTTTGTCTAATCTTCCTGTTGCTAAAATAACATAAGCATCTGGATCGGCAACAGCTTCTAAATATCTTTGGTAAGTCCATTCGTTTTTTGGAATGTCGAATATTTCATCATCTATCGATTCTGGTTTTCCCCACCAACCTCTGTGTGGCCACTCTGTTCCTGTTTTTTCTTTCCATATTACCTTACCATCTTCCGGAAGTGGTGTGTGGAATAACGTATCGTCGAAATCAAAACATATAAGTCTTTTGTACATAGGAGTTCTTTATTTTATACAAATATATATATAATATTTTGATATATAAAATTAAAAATATTAAAAAAATATGAAAACTTCAATTCAAAGAAATATATTATTGGTAGTTTGTGCTATACTACTATTTATATCAATTCGATCATGTGTTGGTGGTGATAGACGTATCAACACACTTGAACAAAACGTGTTTTCTCTAAAAGATTCGTTAAGGTCATATAAAGATAAAACCGGTCAAATCGTTTACGAAAAGGGTGCTCTTATATCAGAGAAAAAAGAGTTGGAAAAACTAAATTCTGAATTAGCAAAAGAAATCAAATATTTGAAAGATAATCCGTTGGTTGTTATAAAAACCGTGGTTAAGGTAGTTCATGATACCACTTATATTGAAATAAATCCTACGGACAGAGGTAAGTGGGTTGGTAAAACATTTGAACAAAACTTCAAATGGAATCTAAATGAAAATTATTCTTTAGGAAATTCTAGGACAATAGAAGGAAATTTTGATGTTTATGTTGATAGTCTATTTAAAGTTTCCACTTCGAAGATGAAATTGACCAAAGATAATATGAGTATGGGTCTTTCGACTGGTTTAACCGAAAACAAAGACGGGATGTTGGAAATATTTGTAAAGAGTAATTATCCTGGATTTTCGGTCTCTAGCTTAGATGGTGCACTTATAGATCCTAAAAAATCTGATGTATTGAAGAAGTATTTTCCACCTAAAAGATGGGCACTTGGTGTATATGGTGGATATGGAATTTGTGTAAACCCTACCACTCTTAATTCCGCTATCGGTATTCAAATAGGTGTTGGACTCCAGTATAATATAATACAATGGAATTTCAAAAAGTGAAAAAAAACGATATTTTTTACTTAATATATAACTATATAAAAAATTAAACCAAAACATGAAACATATCAGACAATTTGAAAGTTTTAGAGTTCAAAAAAACAGAGAAGAGATAATCAGAGAATCTGTTCTTCAGGTGAACGATATATATAAGGTTAAAACAATGATTGATATTCCTCAATCATTAATCAATTCTTATGTTAAAAAAGTTAAAGACACGACAGGTAAAAACCTTCGTCAGTTTTTCGGTGATGTTGATATCGCCGAAGAGATTGTAAAATATATAACTCTTAACAACACAGACGTTGAAAAGATACCAGGAAATGCTTTAATGGGTGGTGCTCAAGGTCAAGGTCAAGCACAGGGTCAAGCACAGGGTCAAGCACAGGGTCAAGGACAAGGTCAGGTTCAAGTAGAAACTGATGTAGAGTCACAACCACAAGCTCAAACTCAAGGACAAGCCCAACCACAAGCCCAACCACAAGCCCAACCACAAGCTCAAGGTCAAGGACAAGAGGCACAAGAGGGAGAATTTGAAGAACCACAAGCACAAGGTCAAGGACAAGTACAAGGACAAGGTCAAGTACAAACTCAAGGACAAGGTCAAGGTCAAGCACAAGAAGAAGGTCAAGGACAAGAAGAAAAAGAAGAAGGAGAGGAAGAACTTCCTGCTTAATCAAAATACTAGAATCTAGAAATTTAAAAAACTCATCAGAAATGATGAGTTTTTTATTTAATATATACTATATGAAATATTTAAAATTATTTGAAGGTTTTAAAGAATTGGAGTTTATAAATACTGCAACCTACAAAGGTTATGTTAGAAATAAATTCCAACCAGGTGATGTTGATAAGCTATTGGAATGGAGATTCAAATTGAAAAAATTAAAAGATGAATCCAAAGAACAATTTGATATAAACAATTACGAAAAAGAGATTAAAGCGGTTGATTTCATATTATCAAGACATTTTTAGAAGATGAAATATTTAAAATTATTTGAAAAATTTGATCTTGACGATCAATCAATAGAAAAAAAGATAATGGAAATATGGAAAGTAGATCCATATGAGTTCAAAGACTACATTACTTCATCTATGGATCATGGCGACCTTTATGGAAGCTGCGACCTGACTTTTGTTCTTTGGCATCCTTATCCAGATTCGAACACAGAACCATGTGCAATATTTGATTTGATTGATGGTGTTTGGAGTGAAGGTCCTTGGTATGATGTTTTTGATAACATACTAAAAGAAGAAAGATATAAGATTGGTATAGAGGCTTGGGTTCCTGATGCTGGTGGAGACCACAAAAAAATAGAGAAGTTCTACAACTACGCGAACAGAGTTCTTCAGGAAGCAGACATACCATACATTGCATCATATCCAGATGCTCGAAATGGTGGAAAGATACTTTTAGAGTATGACTATACCTGGGGTCACAAAACGAGATTCATGGATTTTGATGATGAATAAATATAAAAATTGGAAAATAATATATAGTAAATGAGATATCTAAAAACCTTCGAAAGTCATAGTAGTAAAGACATTCTTATTATAGTTGATGTTCAAAAGTCATTTAAAGAGTTTTTCAATGAGGTTTATTTGCATGAGTTGAAGAAATATTGTAATGGGTTTTCTAAGGTTTATCAAATATGGGATAATCATGTCGATGGAAAGAATGTAGACAAAGACTATCTATACGATGAAGATCCGGAAATACCTGTTCATAAAGACCTTTACCATTTTCCTAATCAAACCGATTTAATAGAAAAGAGATATAACTATGATGTGGATGCAGATTTCTACAAAAAAGTTCTTACTCCTGAGACATATGAAGAGGTTAAGGCAAAGGAAGATTCGGATGAATTAAAAAAGGGAGACTTTTTCCCTACAAACGAAGGAACTCTTATTGTCTATGTTGGAAATAATCACAAATGGTATCACATGCCGAAGAAACTACATGAACTCTTCACGGAAGTTGCAGAAGCACAAAGTGTAAATGAAGGTTTAGAAGAGGTTAGAGACGTAATACTTGTGGGTGGTGCAGACGGTGAGTGTCTCACAGATGTTGAAACTGCAGCAGAGGCAATGGGTGTTAGACTAAGATTAAATCATAAATATATTTACAGTGCTAGTCATTGTCCAATAAAATAAATGTTTAAATATGCCTGCTAAATCAAAACAACAGTTTAAATATGTCTACGCAATGCGAAGAAAATATGGTTCTAAAAAGAAAGCCCCAAAGAACATGAAATGGGTATTTGATAAAGAGTGGACAGATGTTAGTTTTAAAGATTTACCTAAGAAGATAAAGGAAAAGAGTATCTATAGCTATGTCGATTTTTTGAACGAAACATATTTTAAATATTAGGCAACAACCATATACACATCTAAATCTCTTATTTGAAAAAAAACTTCCATGAATTCTTGGTGTCTTTCGGGATCTTCGAAAAAAGATACTGTTAGAGTGTAATCTATACCACTTATTTCTGGTATATAAGTTCCTATTTGTGACTTCAAATCACTCTCTATACTATCCGAAGATAATCTTGTTTGGTGTAGATAGTATGGAAGATCTCCTCCAAATTCAGTATCAAAGAAAACCTCTCCTTTGTTTGTAAATAGAATCATCTCCCATTTTTGAACAATCACTCTTATTACATCATCCTCTATCAGTTCTAAATCTCTGAATCTTGGGTGTCCTGGGTATCCTAAATAAAAGTCTGTAAAGTTAAAGTTTGCCATGAGTTATATATTAAGTTTAGTAAACCTTTATTTCAAAATGTCTCTAAACTTTCCTATTATAGTCATTCCTAATATGATTGGATCTGTATTTCCTTCCAATTTAGAAGTATAGTCTGCTATGACATAGTTACACTCAAATAACTTATCTACACTCTTACCGTTTTCGATGGACCAATCCACGAATGGTTTTCCAAGTAGTTTAATCATTGAATCTATTTTTTCCTGACCGAAGTTTGTCATTAGAAAGTGGTATACACTTTCATAGTTTCCACTTTCATAGAGGAAGTTAAACAAATCAATTTTTATCTTATTAGATACATTACTAGCCCCGTTTTTTATATCTCCTGTTTCTAAAAAATCCTGTACTTCCACAAGTATGTTTCTAAAATCAGGAAACTTTTTGTTTATGATGGCACCTAAGTTTTCTTTGGATATTTCTCTTTGTTCTTTTGGTAAGATAACATTTTGTATTCTTTTATACAACTCTGTTTTTAGGTATCTTTCTTCATCCGTGTCGATACAATCAAAGTTTATAGTTTTTATTCTTGATTTTAGACCATCGGATATTTTATTTATATGGTTTGTTGTAATTATGAACCTTACACTGTTGTTGTATTTCTCAATAAATGCTTTGAATGCGTCTTGAAATTGTGCAGAAACTCTTTCGAATTCGTCCAGGAATACATACTTTATGTCGGAATTCGATTCGAACATTGGCGTGAACTTGCAGAAATTCTGTATCTCTTCTCTAAGAACATCAATAGAGGTGTCCATAGAACAGTTCAGTTCTAGGAACGGGGTTTCCTTGCTGTACTTTCCGATAAGTATTCTTGCCAAACTGGTCTTTCCAGTTCCGTAGTGACCATAAAATATATAGTGCTGATTGATACCGTTTTCAAACTGCTTTTTGATTCTTGGAAGAAGAATGATGTCTTCCAAATTTTTGGGTCTCCACTTTTCCCAAAGTAATAAATTTCTCACCGACATATTAAAGTTTTTACACATGATATATTGTGAAACAGAAAGAAAGTTTATTTAATATATATCGAATGATTGGAGATAAATTTAATTTTGAAGATGTTTTTTTCAGAGACCTGACCGTTTGTGTTTTGGATACTCTAGAAGGACAAATAAAGTGGACGAACCGATTCACATCTGGTGATGTTTTTGTTCAGGTTCCTATATACTATTCTCTTACTGGAGATGAAAGATTTCTTTTAGATTCGTTTTCTGATGACATCGTATCTGAAAACAGGTTCATCGAACTAAACACCGACATCATACCAAGAGGACATCTCACAATGACCGGCTTCAACATAAAGTCTGATGAGTTTGCAAACCCTAATGTTTGGCTTAGAATGGTTGTAGAGAATGAATTCGAAATAAGAAAAGTTCTTGGAAAGGTAAGAGCAGTTCCTATAACAGTAAACTATGATTTAGAAATAACATTGTCTAGTGAAATAGACACCTTTAAGTGTAGTCAGGCAATATTGGACACACTTTGGATATACAAATTCATGTATTTTGAACACAATTTCATGAATATTGATGCGGTATTGATTATGCCGGATTCCAATAGTATAGAGATGAGTAGAGAGAAGAACTTAACTAGTGATAACAACATAAAGCTTAAGTGTTCTTTTACGGTTGAGACATATTATCCAGCATTCAGAGGGGATCGTGTCATCGGTGGTGATGGATATTCCAGAGGATATGGATCTGGTATGAAAGATGCAAATGGATTTAAACTTACTGGTGGTGTTTCCAACTACTTTAACCAACCGGGTCAAGATCCAACAACAATAGTGAATGGTGAAAATGTTAATTTTAATACGAACACTACAGGAGGATACACAATAAACACAGGTACTATAAATGTAAACGAAACGGTTGGAGTTGGTCCAAATTCTCCAATTACGGGAGGTGGTGTAACAAGACCTAGTCTTGGACCTGATGGTGAGAATTGGATAAACGGTCCGTTCAATCCAAATAAACCCTTACCAAACTATGGTCAGACCGGTAGTTTCATAAATACTGGATCTACAACAAATACATCAGATCCTTATGGTACTTTCACACAAGATGGTTATGCCATAACACCTAAGAGAACTAGGTGGTTTAACAATATTCTTAGAGCCAGAGAGAGAGCAACGACAAACTCGAGTAACACTGGGCAACAAAATGTAACACCAAGACCGCCAAATCAATAAAAATAGAAAAAAACGGCTTTTTGTAGTTAATATATACTCTAATAACATAAAAAAAATATCAAAAAATATGAAGAATCTTAAACTTGAATTGTTTAACTTTAAAAAAAATCTATCTCTTGATCAAGAGGAGATTTCTGTAATAGTTGAGGGACATATGAACGCTTGCAACGAAGCTTCTGAGAAGGCTATCGTTCAATCATTGAATGAAAGACTAAAACCTTATACATACGATAAAAGCGTTAAAACTCTATTGGAGAGTTTAAATGATGATATGGCAAACCATGAATTGCTATATGAGTTAAAGAACTTATACAATGTTCTTAATACTAAGAATAATGGTGAACTTTATAGACAACCTATCAACGTTCTTTTACAAACTATCAACCTTGAGACTGATCAAGATAGAATGTCTAAGGTTTTGAACGAACTTGCGGTTTATGACTGGGTTCCTGAAATCAAATTATTTGTACACAATTTAACTAAATCACCTGAGCAAAGAACAAACTTGCTTAGTGGTGGTAAAGGTGAATCTATTTTCACAATCGTTGAGTCTGTAGAAGATGGTCACATCGCTTTAGTTAGAGACTCTTGGTTTCTTTTGAGTGAAAATTTAATCGAAAAAACATTGGTTGAAAACCACGTAAAAGATGAAGAAACATTAAAGTCTTTGAGAATGCTTGAGACTGCTATGAAATATGCTTCTGTAACTGAAGATAGAGTAAACTTCAGAATTTCTGAGTATCTAACAATCGGATTATCTGTTGCTAAAAAAGGTAAAGTATTTATCAATGATGACGAAATGAACGAAGAAACTACTTTAGATAGTTTGTTTAATTCTCCAATCATTCCAATCGTGAACAAAAACTTTTATCCAATCTTATTGGAAGTTTCTAATAACCTTGATAAATTCGTTGAGTTAGATGTTGTAAAAAGAGTTAATAACCTAATCAATCCATATTTAGAGTGTTTTGCATTCAACTATAAAAATGCTACTTTCTTATATAGATGTGACGAAAGATATGGTAACTCATTCTTCAAATACGAATCTGCTTTAGAATTAGTAAACGAAGTAAGAAACGAACTTAACTATGATCTTACTTATTTCTTCGAAAATAAATTAGGAAAAGAATTGGTTGTTAAAAGAAAGTTAGAAGACAAAGAAAGAGAAATTACTCTTAAATTGGAAGATGTTAACTTCAATATTGAAAAATTAAAAGGTTCTATCAAAATGATTGGTGAGTCTGAAGTTTTAACTACTGCTCTTAATAACTTAGAAAAAAGAAAAACTGTTCTTGACTCTGAATTAAGTGGAGTTAAAGAATTACAATACAACGAAAGAATAAAATTCTAACAATTATTTTTTGATAAATTTTAAAAACCCCCACTAAGGGGGTTTTTTTGTTTTATAAACTTTTTTATTATATGTTTATATAACATGAAAGCATGAAAATCCTTATGGATACCAAAAAATAAATGCTTATAAATGTACCTAAATAATAGAGAACTATACATAGAATTAGTAGTCAGCAAAGCACAGGGAAGACTTACAAGACCCGCACAAAAAATGCTAGAGCTTCTAGCAAAGAAAACAATCAAAAAAATGAGATACTGGTCGAACGACGACAAGATGGACTGCTACCAAAGCGGCCTTTTATATGTCTTTCAAAACTGGTATAACTTCAACGAAGAAAAATCAGTAAACGCCTTCGCTTATTTCACCGAAATATTTAAAAGAGGAATCGCCAAAGGATATAATGACTTATATAAGAAGAAAGGTGATAACGAACATCAAATAAGACTTATTTCCATAGAAGGATCTAATGACGGAATGGGTCTACACTCTTTATAGATGATAACAACCAAAAAAATATTTACATACGACATAGTAGCCTCTCCTAGTTTTGGAATGGCGACTATGTCTATAAATATAAATCCTTCGAAAAGGACTTTGAGAAGATATAAAATCAAGAAGGTATTTCCACAATTTTTATTGTAATCTCTACCTCAATATTCTTCCCTTTAAACTCTGCCAATTTTGCATCTACAAAATCTGATGGATTATGAAGACTTACATATCCTTCTTTTATTTGTGTCTCAATACCAAAATTGTCTTTTGCTTCAAAAACACGTCCTTGGTATTTGTTTGTACTACTAGATGAAATCATAATATATTTTTTATTTATGCTAATATATGAATTATTTATTATATCCACAAATTTATATATAGAATATGAAATGGATAAACGAGTTTAAAATTTTTGAGGCTGTCAATGATAATTCATCAAAAAGATCAGATAGACTTCTTACAGATGCACAAAGACATTATGAGGAAAACCAAAGTGAAGATGGTGGTGGACCGGTTCCTGCAATGTTGTTTACCGATGTTGTTGGTTCTTCTAAGATGTGGTCTGATGATCCAAAAACAATGAGTATACAACTTGATAAACACTTTAAACTTATGGATGATTTGGCACGCAAAAGAAACGGATTTGTTGTAAAAACAATAGGTGATGCGTTCATGATATACTTCCCAAAAAGTGAAAAATCACTTGAAAATGCGGTTGAGTTTGCAGTTGAAGTTACTAAACAAGAAGAGTTACCACTTAGAATAGGAATATGTTCGGGAAACATGACTGCTAAGAAATGTCGAATACAGAATGTTGAACTATTGGACTTTTTCGGTGATGTTGTAAATACCGCATCCAGAATGGAGTCTAAAGTCTCTGAAGAGGGTGGAATTGCATTTACTTCAGTAAATAATATTGATGAGCAGGTTGAATCTATATCCAAAAAATATAGATTGACACGAATAGAGGGTACTGGAATTCCAGACTTAAAAGGAGTAAAAATTAAATGTGCTTATAGATTAAAGGTATAAAAAAACCCACTCAATGAGTGGGTTTTTGATCTTCTTCCAAAAACTCTTAGTTTTGAAGAATAGTCCTTACCATTCTATCAACTATTAAATATGGATCTCCGTTGGATGCCGGTCTTCTATCTTCGATATATCCAATTGCATTTGAATCGTTTATTGAAGAAGGTATCCTAATTGACTTTGTTCTGTCTCCAATTCCCCAACCAAAGTCTTTGATAGAAGATGTTTCGTTAGCACCGGTTAGTCTAGCGTCGTTGTTCTCACCATAAACTGCAATATGATCTGCGTGTGTTTTTTCAAGTTTTTTACACATTTCTATGGCAATCTCTTTTTTGTTTTCCTTATCTTCTCTAATTGTTTTTGTAGAGAAGTTGACATGCATTCCTGATCCGTTCCAATCGTTTCCTTTAAATGGCTTTGGGTCCAACTCTATTCTATAGTTGTAGTCTTCACTCAATCTGTGTAGAATATATCTAGACACCCATAGTTGATCAGCACCTTCTTCTGCAGTAACTGTTCCGATTTGGTATTCCCATTGTCCTAACGCAACTTCTGCATTGATTCCACCAATCGATAATCCTGCTTTAATACAAAGATCTGTGTGTTCTTCAACGAATGCTCTACCTGCAATATTGTTTGCACCTACTGCACAATAATATTCACCTTGTTCTCTAGGTGTGTCTTCAGTTGGCCAACCCAATGGTCTGTTTGTTTTGTTATCAAAGATAAAATACTCCTGTTCCCACCCATACATTGTCTCGTCGTCATACTTTTCCAATGTTTCTGTCATTTTAACACGGGTATTACTTTCGTGTGGAGTTCCGTCTACATTATAGACTTCACAAAGAACTAAAATAGAGTTTGTCGTAAATGGATTTTTAAAATAGTTTTTAGGAACCAAAAGTAATTCTGAATTTGATGTCTCTGCTTGGTATGTTGATGATCCATCAAAATTCCATACCGGTGCATTTCTCAAACCACTTTTATAAGAGTCTAAAATGTTAGTTTCACTTTCGATGTGTTTCAGATTTACGATTTTTGTCTTGGTTCGTATTTGCTGTGTTTTAGCACCATCCAACCAAATATATTCCAATTTTTGCATAATGTGTATGTTTTTTTATGTATTTATTAAAAAAAGTCACTCTGTTTTGAGAATAGGCCCCTATTTTTTAGGGCCTATTTCAAAAAAAAATGTATTTTGAAATAAAATAAACTTTTACTATATTTGTACATAAAATCTATAACTTATTTTTAAATATTATGAACAAAGTTATTTTACAGATTTGGGAAGAATCAGAAAGAGGTTGGGGAACAAGACCTGATGGTTGTTCGATGCATATTGATTTAAAAGAAAGAAAAAATTATATACAGTCTATCTACGATAGTAGAAAGTCTGATACATCCGTACCAAACGAATACGAAAGAATTGTCGGTGAAGGTGTCGAAGCATTCATAGAGGACTCTCTTTTCGAACTTGTGAAAAAGGAAAAGTCGATTAGACTCACTCAGTACCAGATGAACAATCTTATGGGTATGGAAGAAATCACAATAAATGAAATATGATTACAACATTTTATCTAATGTTACTCGCGTTTGTTTTCGCGGAAATATATCACTTCTTCAACAAAAAAAGACTCGATTTAATATTTAAAAATAAAGATGTAGAAACAATAAAGAAAATTGATATTGTCTTCTATCTTTCAAAGCTACTTTCTATATTTTGGCCAATCGTAGGTTTGTTCACAGCTTTCAACAATTTGTTTCTATTTGTGATTTTCATAAATCTATTAAAGTTTTTAATATATCATCTAAACGATGATTTTTATAAGATTTATATTAAGTTTCTACCTTGGATGAATGTCTGTGTTTATTTAACTATATTGTATTTTAAATTTATACGCTAAAGTTTTTAAGATTTTCTTCTGTTATTATTATGAATGAGAATCCTTTTTTATTACACCAGTTTATCATAGTTTCCCACTTTTGTTTGTTTTTGTAAGCCATCTTCAAATCATATTCGAAACTTTTAAGTTTTTTCATTCCTTTTTCAGGAACTGTCAACTTTCCTTCTGTTAGTGCTATGACCATTTTATACTCTTTCATTGGTTTGACCTCAACTACTACTTCTTTTAAAATACCATCTGCTCCTCTCATTCTATAGAAAAAGTCTGGATAATACCTATGTGCCTTTATTCTAACATCACCATTATCAAAATGTGTCATTTGATAGGGTATTTCAAGACATTCTGCACCCCATTGTATTATCTCTTCCTTTAAATCCAACCATATCATTATCTTTTGCTCCCAAGAGCTTCTATAGTATACACCACCTTGAGAGTTCAACTTTAACACTTTGTCTTTGTTTGTTGGTATAAAATTACCACCATGGTATTTACTATTGTTTGGTTTTGAGTTTAACATGTTGTAGTTTATTTTTATTTATATATAAAAGAAAAAACCTTCATTATGAGTAATCCACTAATTGAGAGAGTCCGGTTAAGTCTATTGGTTTATGGAAATGGAATTGCAGAAAATTTCAAAACCAATTCTATATTTTTCTCTGAAAAGTATTCTAAAAGTGATGAAATGGTAACAGCCAAATCTACTTCTGACATACAGGTGGGTGGATTCTATTTTCTACATTACTTAGATGATTCTAATTGGATGAAATATTCTCCGGTTTTTATTGTTGAACAAAAAAACTTTGGAAGACAAATAATCTTAATGGCAGTAAATTTGAACTTTATACCATTAGAAGTAAGAGCTATGATATTTGATCCTTACATATTGGATGAATATTTCGAAAAGGATTCCTTTCTAAAGGTTGACTATAAAGGTATGTATGATGAACTTATTGGATATGGATTTGAGTATTCTTTGATGGAGTATAACACAAAACAAATAAAAAGAGTGCATAAGATACACATGGAGATGTTACCGAGATTTTTATACTCACAACACCCTAAAGCAACATACGATCCTAGAAAGTTAATGCAAATATGGAACAAAAAATTAGAGACAAAATCTCAGAGAAATCAAGAAATGATGAAGTCCATGATAGATGAATTTTATGACATAGATAACGATATATCAGAGAAGTACAAAGTTATGAAAGGTCACATAGAAAGGATTCAAAAAAGTTTGAAAAAATACGGAGGTAAATAAAAATTCCATATCTTTGTATAGTAAATAATAATTAAAAATCTTCTATATGAATTATTCGACTTATATTTCTGCTGCTGAAAAACTATCATCTTTTGGTCAAAAACAAAAAGCATTGAATTTTGTAAACCACGCCAATGAACTTGAGAAAAAGAAAATAAACGAATTGAAGTTCAATATATTAGTTGGTGAGGTTAGACCTTTCAGAGATGCCAAATTTCACTCTGCACAAGTTTTAAGAGGTGGTGATGCAAACACTATTATGTGTATTTTCCAATCAGGAGTTAACACACACATAATCAATGCTAAGATAATACCTGGTGGTGAAATCAGGTGGTCCGATGGTAATTTATTTTTAGACAGACAATCGGTGAAATCCTACGAAAAGTTGATAGACTATCTAACGAACTATCAAAATGATGTTCAGAAACTACTGAGTGAGATTGAAATCGGTAAAAAAGAACTAAAAGTAGTAAATCGTAGTTTCTATATTTAGAATAAAAATATTGTTTAAATAGGGTAGTAAACACTACCCTTTTTTTGTGTCTCTCAAAAAAGAGACACATGATATTTTATATATACCTTAAAATTTTAATAATTTTAATGGCATCATATAATTACAATAATGAAAGAGAAGGACAAGGAATGGGTTTTGTCAATTCTGCAGTAGAGAACAAAGGTCTTTTCAGTAGAATACTTAGAACATTGTCAAACTATGGTATGAACTACGACGACATGATAGTTCGAAACCAGGTTGGTATCGGAATCAATGAAGATCCGTATGCGGCCAAAGGAAATTCCATGTATGACTTTTTCTCTCAAAGGGCAGTGGCATCAGTTTTAAACAGAAAGTCAATTCCCTACCTTGATAAAGCATATGCCGACAAAAGAAGAATTCTTAGAGAATACTCTATAAAGGATGAAATCAGAGATATGGTCAGTGCAGTCGCCGACGAATGTATTGTTTATAATGATGATCGAGATTTCTGTTCCCCAAGGTCACTATCTAACGACTATTCACAAGAAGTAAAGGATAAATACCAAGAATACTTTGAAAAAATCTATAACAAATATGGATTCTCTGATAGTATTACTGCTTGGAATATGATAAAAGATTTTCTTGTTGATGGTTATGTTGCAGTAGAGATTGTTTATGACGACAAAAAAAAGAATATCATCGCATTCAACAGACTTAGACCGGAAACTCTTGTTCCTGCCTACGAACCAAATGTAGGACATCTATGGATTCAGTTTCCTGAAGATCCACAATTGAGAAGAATATTCTTAGATTCACAAATTGTGTTTGTTTCTTATTCCACACAAAACGATTATTCCGAAACTTCCTATGTGGAAGGTCTTATAAAGCCTTATAACCAGTTGAAGATACTCGAACAAACTAAAATAATGTTCAATGTAATCAATGCGACAATATATCAAAAGTTTACTATTCCAATCAAAGGTCTTTCTCGCCAAAGAGCAGAAGAACAGATTGGACAACTTATACATGACTATTCCGAAGAAGTAGAATGGGATGATACACTTGGTACACTTACTATGAATGGTGCAAAACATCTTCCATACAACAAACAGGTTTGGTTTCCTGATGGTGATGCTGGTACTCCTAATATGGAGTTGATGTCTCCACAAGGACACGACCTTAATGAGGATGGAATGCTTAAGTGGTTTCACCAGGCTTTAAAGAGAGCGTCTAAAATTCCATTGACTCGTTTTGAGGCAGAAGGTGGTGGTGGGAATCTTATATCAGATGCCGCAGAAATGACCAGAGATGAGATAAAGTTTCATAATTTTATTAGTAGACTAAGAGCAAATTTTAAGGAACTTATAGTTAAACCACTTAAACTACAGATGCTTATTGAATTTCCTGAATTGAAGGAAGATGAGATTGTAATGAATCAGATGGATATAATTTTCTATACAAACCAAGTATTTGAAGAGTGGAAGAAAATAAATAACTTATCTAAAAAGGCTGAAGCACTTGGTGCACTTACTGCAGTAATGAACGGAGAGAAGCCTTACTTTCATATTGAATGGCTTATGGACAATGTGTTTAAGCTCACTCCTGAAGAAAAAGCGGAAAATCAAAAATATTGGGCAAAAGATGCCGCAGGTGCTGGAGCTGGACCAGCAGGTGCTGGTGGTGAAGGTGGTGCCCCTGCTGAAGGTGGTGAAGCCCCTGTCGAAGGTGGTGAGGCTCCTGCACAAGGTGGTGCACAAGTTGGTGGTGAGGCTCCTGCACAAGGAGGTGCACAGGCTGCACCTGAAGCACCTGCCGAAGGTGGTGCAGAATTTGAATTCTAAAAAACATTATACAAACAAAAAAAGTCACTCATTTGAGTGACTTTTTTTTATGCAACAGATCCGTATGTGTCTACATAGAAATAGACTACTTTATCGTCTATTATATGTGGTTTCAAATCGATATCCATAGAATTTTCCATAAGTTCTTTTACTATCTTACCCATCGGAGTTTCCAAAACTCTACATCTTAGAGTTAGTTTTTCTATTTTGTTTTCCTTTAGTATAAAGGACATCGCCTTTATATAAATAGAACTCTGTTGAAGAGAGACCATATTGCCACTATTTCCAAGTTGTGCGAATATGGATATCGATTCTATGTCGAATTGTATTCTTTTACCGGATTCCAAAATACTTGCCAGTCTAATGTCTCTTTTGAACTCTGTCCACTCTTTGTATTTGGAAATCATTTCTTCGAATTGATCCAAAGTATTGTTGTTCAACAATACTTCGTAATCAAAATCTTTTATATCGTCTTCAGATTCTGACCAATTACTAAACAACTGTCCCATTAGAATCTTAGAAAGTTTATTTGTTTTTTCTCAAGATCTACTGATTTGACAACCACTTTGATAGGATCCCCCAATCTAATTTGTTCTCCAAATTCGTTATATGCTAAATATTTGTCAACATCTGCAGTCCATTTTCCATTTAGTTCTTCCAACCTTATAAGACCTTCACACTTGTTTTCTAATATTTCTGCATAGATTCCTCTATCCAGGACACCCGTAACAATCGCGTCAAAAACATGACCAATTCGGTCCTGAAGATATTCAGCTTGTTTGTATTTTATAGAATCTCTTTGTGCCTTTGCTGCAATCAACTCTCTACTCGAACACCACTTTGCTTGATCCTCTATCTTCACCGGATTACCCTGTTTACCATTTGTTAGTCTATCGAATAGTATTCTATGTGTTATTAGATCCGGATATCTTCTAATTGGTGAAGTAAAGTGAGAATAATGTGTAAAACCCAATCCATAGTGTCCTATATTCTTTATAGTATACACTGCCTTTGACATTGATCTTGTTATTAATGTCTCAATCATATTTTCCTCGGGACTTCCTTTTATTTCCTTTAAAAGTTGATTCAGATTGTTTTTTAGAACATCACCTTCTTCATCCAATTCAAGTCTATACCCAAAGTTTGTACAAACATTTTGAAGTGCCGCCAACTTTTCACCATTTGGTTTGTCGTGTACTCTATATACATTATGCCATTGGTCTTTTGCCAATAGCTTTGCCACTGACTTATTTGCCAACAACATATACTCTTCAATCAATTTATTGGCATCTTTTTGTTCTTTGAAATAAACACCTATTGGTTTTTTGTCGTCATCTGCCAATTTGAACTTAACTTCAATTCCACCCATTTCGATGGAACCATTTTTAATCCTAGCTTTTCTAATTTTTTTAGCTAAAGTGTCTAATTGTCTAATCTCTTTGTGATAATCACCATCAAATCCTTCGATTATTTCCTGAGCTTCTTCGTATGCAAATCTCCTATCCGAATGAATAACGGTTTTACCATGCCATGTGTCTTTAATTTTACCATCTTTGTCTAATGTGAAAATTGTTGAGAATGCCAGCCTATCTACATTTGGTTTAAGTGAACATATTCCATTCGAAAGTCTTTCTGGTAACATAGGAACACATCGATCTACCAAATATACTGATGTTGCTCTTTTGAATGCTTCTTTATCTAATTCGGTTCCGAATTTGACATAATGTGCCACATCCGCTATATGAACACCTACCTGTATATTGTTTGGATCTCTCATATCTATTGATATGGCGTCGTCAAAATCCTTCGCATCAACCGGGTCAATAGTTATGGTTGTAACCCCCCGCATGTCTTTTCTTGATTTTATTTCCTTTTCGGAAATTACTTCGGGTATTAGTTCGGATTCGTTTAAAACTTCCTGTGGAAAATCTACTGGTAATCCATATTCATACATTATCGCATTCATTTCGGTGTTGTTTTCTCCGACAAAGCCTAGTATTTTTTTTATTTTAGCACGAGGAGATTTTCTGTCGATTTCCCAGTCTATCAATTCTATTAGAACCTTTTGTCCATTCTCTACATTACTTTCTCCTTTTATATAGAAGTCTGTTGATATTTTGTTACCATCTGGTATTACGAATATAGTGTCATTCTTTACTTGTGCGGTTCCTACAAATTCTGTTCGGAATCTCGATGTTACTTCCAAAACTTTTCCTTCTAGCTTTTTCTGTCCTTGAAATATCTCAACTCGAGCAGTGTCTAAATGAAGTGCGTTTGCGGTCTTTTTTTTGTGTATGAATATTTCTTTGTTTTCAACTTTTATGCAGGCATTTCCTGATGTGGAGAATTCTACTTGTGTTTCGAATATATCTCCTTCTTTAATTTTATTCATTTGATTTGTTCTTTTTTGATATATTGTCTACTCCATACTTTTCAATAAGAGTTTTTTTCATTTTAGACAATACTTTTTTGTTTTGTATTGGGTAGTCCACCCCAAAGTTCTTTCTAAGAGTTTCCTTTCTTTTTACCTCTGAACATTTTCTACAGGAATAGTCTCCCCAGTTTTGGTTATCGTATTTTAGGTAGTTTTTGTATATAACTTCTTTTTCAACACCACAACCATCACACTTACACTTTATTTTGTAATGAGACCCATTCGGTAAAAGTTCTACCGGTATAGTTATTATTTCCCCTATTGAAATATCATAACCTAAATCATCATAGTACTGATAATTGGACTCATTTATCTTAATTTCAATCTCTCTTGTAATTATCATGCTTTCTATCTATTGGATATAAAAAATCCACCTATCTGTTTTATAGAAAAACATGATTTAGTTTAGTTTTTGTTTTAAATATTTTTTTCAAAATCTGAAACTAAATTTTTCTATAAAAAATCCACCTTTATAATTTCTATGTTTTTTACGGTTATATATACTCTAATAAATTATACAAAAAAAAACAAACTATTTCATGAAACCAGTTCTAATTGTAGAAAATTCAACGAACTCTCTTGTAAGAGAAAGTTCAAGCACTGGTAAGAAGGACTATATTTTAGGTGGTACTTTCACTGAGTTCGGAGTTAAAAACCGTAACGAAAGAATTTACACCGCGGATAGATTTCTTCCTGCTTTAGAGGAGATGAATGAAAGAATGAACAACTTGGGAATTGTCTATGGTGAATTTGATCATCCAGACGTTTTCGATACTTCACTTTCAAGAGCTTCTCACGTAATTACAAAGGCTAATTACGTAAAAGAATCAAACTTGGTGGAAGGTGAAATCAGATTATTAAGCACTTATTGGGGAAAAGAGGCAAAGTCGTTAGTTGACGATGGTTGTCCTATTTTCGTTTCATCTAGAGCTGCAGGTATTACTGAATCTGATGGAACTGTGTCATTAAAAAAATTATTCACTTACGACATCGTTGCTGATCCTGGATTTGCATCGGCAAAAATGAGTGTAAAGGTTCTTAATGAGTCACTTGGTTATGACAACCCAAAATCTAACTTTAGGATATATGATTTATCCAATGAGTCAAAAACGGAAGAGTTATTTAATATGAACAACAACGAATTTGTTACTAAACAACAACTAACTGACTACTCTCAGTATTTGGTTAAAGAGTTGGCATCAACTAAGAGAGAAGTTAAGAGTGCCATTTCTAAAGGGAATATGAACCCTAAAAAACTTGAGCAATTGCTTGAGTATTATGATGAATTGAACAACACTAATTCACAAGTAGCTAAATATTTAGATTACTTAGCTGAAAAAGTTCAAATTATGGTAAACGAAAACAAATCTTTAAAAGAAACTACAGAAAAATTAATCAAACACAATGATTATTTAGCTGAAAATCTTGAAAAAGCTGTAAACTATTCTGAATACTTAGCTGAAAACTTAGATAAAAACATTGCTTATTCTGAATATGTTGCTGAAAACTTAGATAAAAACATCGCTTACTCTGAGTATGTTGCTGAAAATCTTGACAAAAACATTTCTTACACAGAATATGTAGCTGAAAACTTAGATAAAAACATCGCTTACTCTGAATACTTAGCTGAAAACTTAGATAAAAACATCGCTTATTCTGAATACATCGCTGAAAACTTAGACAAATCTATTGCTTATGGTGAGTATATCGCTGAGCATGTTGATAACTCTATTGCTTATTCTGAATACTTGGCAGAGCATGTTGAAGGTAACATCGCTTACTCTGAATACATTGCTGAACATTTAGATGATAACATTGCTTACTCTGAATACATCGCTGAAAACTTAGACAAAACTATTTCTTACGCAGGTTTAATTACTGAGAAATTAAATGGTGGTAAATTAAACGAATCAGAAGGTGCTTTCCCATCATTAAGCGCACATGGTTTTGAATCTCACGATGAAGAAGAAGATGAAGAAAATGAAAATGCTTACGGACACGAAGAAGAAGATGAAGAAAATGAAAACGGAATCGCTGAAGTAGCACCTAACCATGTACACGCACATGAAGATAATGAAGATAACGAAGAGGATGAAGATTGTGGACCTAGCGTTAGCGGTCACTCTGACTCTGAATTATCAGAATCTATTGATAAATTAATTGAAGAAGCTAAAAAACGTAAAGTTTCTGAGACATCTGATTTGAATTTCTTGAAATTCTTATCTAAATCACAAGTTGATAGCTACTATGCTTTAACAAACGAAGAACAAGACACTGTTAAACTTCACATAAACGAAAGAAGTTACTTCACACAAAAAGAAGTGTTGTCTTTGATTTCTGAAGCACTATCTACTAAAAACGAAACTCTTGAAGAAAGAGTAATCAGAATGATGCCTGAAAATACAAAGGCTATCTGGGAACAGTTAAACGAAACAGCAAAAAAATCTATTCTTTCACAAGCTAGATTATATCCTGCTGAAGTTTTACAAACTGAAGGTCAAGTTGAACATTTTTGGGCAACTAGAAACCTAAAAAGAAATGAATCTGTATCTAAAAAACTTGTTTCTCACGAAGCTCTTATCCAAGAAGATAAGTTGTCTGATAGTGATGTAACAGCTATTATGGAAAGATTCAAAAACATTTAATCTATAAAAAATCCACACCTGTAAAAATAAGGTTTTTGGACGATATATATAGATTATTAAAAAAAATAAAAAATAAAAAAAAATTATGTCACACATTAGAATAGACAAAGCGAAAGCTACTAAGAAATGGGCTCCAGTTTTAGAAAACATGGGAGTAACAGGTGATAGAGTTGAATGGATGGCGGAATACGCTGAGTTTCACTCAATCAACGAAAACGCATATGTAAACGCATCTAACGTTGCGGGTATGGGAGGTGTATTTGCTGCACAACCAGCTGCTTATGCAGGACAAACAAACGGTGGTTCTTTAGCAACCTCTACAGCAGTTGGAACAATCGGTTCAGGTGATGTAGGTCAAAACTTATTACCAGTTGCAATGAAAATTGCTGCTCAAACAATCGGTTTAGATTTAGTTGCAGTTAAACCAACTCCAGGTCCGAAAATCGACTTACTTTATATCGATTTCCAATATGATGATACTAGATTAGGTGCATCTGACGAAAGACCACAAATCTTCAAATTAAACTTAGAAACTTCTGATTTAAAAGATGCTACTTCTAAAATTAAAGCTGAGCTTGCATTAGCTGGTATTTCTGAAGTAACTGGTGGATTAAATGGTGGTAGATTGTTCGCAACTATCGCAACTTCTTCTACATCTGCTTTTACTACAGTTGGTACTTTCTCAAAAACTGAGTCTACTGCAATTTCTAATAACAAAGAAGGTGTTGTTGAGTTCTTAGGATTCTCTAGAATTGATGGTTTCCCAATCTTCAGAGCATTCAGACAAGCAAACACTGCTCACACTGCAGTTGGTTCAGTTAATTCTACTTGGTCTTTTGATCAAACTAGAAACACTTTCAGCCCTGTTATTGCAATGCAACAACAAATTAAATTAGTTGGTGACCTTGTTTTAGCAAATCCAAGTGATGTTAAGGTTGAATTAGTATCTGCATTAGAAGATCATATCCCAGGTTTCTCTACAAACTTTGGTGGTGTTCCTACTGGTGCTGCACAAGGTGCTTACCCAATGTCAAGACAGGAAGATGATGATACTTATGCTGGTGTTATCGGACCAAAAATCTCTTCTAAAACTATCGCAGTTGGTACTATCGAAGTATCTTCAGCTTTAAGAAGAACAGAAATCGAAGACATCAAAGCTAACACAGGTATGGATATCGTTCAAAAAATGGAATCTATCCTTGTTAACGAATTGTCTCAAACAATTTCTAAACAAATCGTTGCTAAAATCTTTGAAATGGGTGAATTAAACAGAAAATCTGCTCCATTAGCAACTGGTAATACAGGTGTTAGTGCAACTGCTTCTACTATCTTCGACTTAAACACATCTTATGTTGTTGGTATGAATGGTGGTGAAACAACTCACGCTGTACAAAGAAAATTGATTACTAAAATTGCTCACGCATCTAACTACATCGCAACTGAAGGTCGTGTTGGTCCTGCTCAATACTTAGTAACAAACGGAGGTTTAGCTGCAGCTTTACAAGATATCGCTGGATACACTATCAACCCTGTTAAATCTAAATTAAACGGACAAGGTCAATTATACCCTGTAGGTTCTATCGGAGATATCGCTATCTATGTTGATCCTTACATGAAATACAACGACAACAGAATCGTTTTAGGTAGAAAAAACAACCCAGATCAACCAGGTATCATTTTCGTACCTTATTTGATGGCACAATCTATCTCAGTTATTTCTGAAGCTACTTTCGCTCCAAGAATGTTACTAAGATCTAGATATGCAGTTGCTGAAGTTGGTTGGTTCCCACAAAAACAATTTATGACTTTAGTTGTAACTGACGCTGCTCAATACTTAAACTAATATCTTAAAGATAAAAAAAAGAAGCCACTCAAAAGAGTGGCTTTCTTGTTTTTTGACACTTTCTGTTTTTAAAACTTAATATATAATCTATGAAAAATCTAAAAAGGTTTAAAAGATTTTTAAATGAGGGAAAGAAAGACAAATTTCCTGATATTAAAAAATCCGACATAGATGGGTTTACCGTCTATATGGGAAGAGATGCAAAGTCAAATGACCATCTTACCTTCAACGTTGCTGACGATGAAGATATATGGATGCATGTCAAAGGAGTTCCTGGAAGTCATGTAGTTATTAGAGTTAGAGAAAATCTACCTACAGAAACAACTATTAGAAAAGCCGCAGAACTTGCAAAAAAGAATAGTAAGGCAAAAGACAAAGACCACGCAACCGTCGTTTATTGTCAAAGAAAGTTTGTCAAAAAAGATCCAGGCATGAATGATGGCCAGGTTAAGGTTGATTATGTCAATGCACATGATATCAATGTATAAACAAAATTAAAAAGATATGGCAGAACAAAAATTACCCAGAGTGGAGTTTTCAAAAGAACTTAAAGATATTCTACAAAAATTGGAAAAACAAGGAAGTTACGTCGCATTTGAACTTATGTGGATGACGGAACCAGATGCAGATTACTTTAATGGACTTAAAATTAAAAAAGTAGATGTATCTAAAGTAGATTGGTGCTTTAATGTAACACTTGAGAATGGAAGTAAAAACGATATGAAGATTGGAAAATTTATTAGATATTTCTTTCAAAATGTTATAAATGAATATGAAATAACTAAGTTTTCTAAGAGTTATAATAGTCTTAAAGATGGTAAACCACATCAAGATGGAACTCCTATTCCGGTAGAGAAGTTTGTTTATAGTCCTAAGAACCCAAGAAAGACTTTCTTATCACTTGTTACTAAAACATATCCACACGGAAATGAAGATGAGGTTCTTCAGTTCCTACCAGCATTACAAAAAGATGTTGTTGGAAACTACTATACTATTATTGGTGGTCACACAGAAACAATGTTTACTTGTCACTTAGACACTGCCGATAGAACTCAAATGACTACAAATCTATTCTCTATCAAAGAAGGAGAAGACGAAATTATCGTAACAGATGGTAGCTCAGTATTAGGTGCTGATGATAAATCAGGAACAACGGTAATGCTTTATATGATGGAACATGGTGTACCAGGATTGTACTATTTCTTTATAGGTGAGGAAAGAGGAGGTATTGGATCTCATGCATTGGCAGATGTTTATGAAACTGTTGACTATTTAAAAAATGTAAAAAGATGTGTTTCTTTTGATAGAAGAAACTATCACTCTATAATAACATCACAAATGGGTACTGATTGTTGTTCTCCGGAGTTTGCTGATGCCTTATGTGCCGCATATACTGCAAATGGTTTAAGTATGAAACCAGATGATACAGGTATTTATACGGATTCTGCATCATTTTTAGATGATATTCCTGAATGTACTAACGTTTCTGTTGGATATTTTAACGAACACACCGGAAAAGAAAGACAGAACATGACTTTCCTCACTAAACTATGTGAAGCAAGCGTTAAAATAGATTGGAAATCACTTCCAACTAAACGATCGTTAGAAGAGCAGATTTCCTATAAGAAAAAGTCATTGGAAGCAAAAGCAAAACATAAAGACCTATTAGAAGACGTAAAGAAATCGATTGTTTCTTTGGATAGAGTTATTTCCGTAGATGCAGGTAAGACTTACATGTGTCTTGATTTAGAAGGATCTGATGTTGCTACTATACATGAGTCTTTGGTCTCTTTATCTATGATACTGAAGAAACACGGAATAGACGAAGAAGTGGTCTTCGACGAAACATATCTAAAAATAGAACTTAAATAGTATGAAACTTAAAAAATACAACAACTATCTCAACGAAGATAAATACGATGACGACGATGATTTCTTTGGTGAATACGGTTCACAAGATGAAACTCAGGATGACGCACAAGATGAAGACGATATGGAACACCTTCTTTATTTATTAAGGACCTTTTTAAAAGATTCTGGAATAAAAAATGTTAGTTTAAAGAACTCTACAGACTCTATAAAATTAGAGATTGTTCTCAAAACCAAAGAAAGACTATCAGATGTGATAAAGACATTCGCTGTTCTGAAGAAACTTTCAAACGACATAATGGCAGATTATGATTCAGAGTTCGATATTTGGGAAACCAAAATGGGAGATCCTTTGTTGATTATCGACTACTATTCTCCTGATTATGACGATGACGAGGATGGTGCACCTTTTTAAATAAAAAAATAAACTTTTTGTATATTTAGAATATTATATATATCTTTGTTAAAAGAAATAACAATCACAACTATGGGGATGTCATAGATTCGCCTAGCAGAGTAGTGGTAGTTATGCAGGTATCGGGTTGTCTAGTGTCCGATTTATAAATTAAAAGGCAACGTCGTAAATGGCAAAACAAATGAAGTAGGAACTCGTGAAGATTTAGTAGCGGCCCTAAAAGCAATTGGAGCTAAAACTCCAGAATTAGTTTAATAAGAGAACTAATCAAAAAAAATTCTCCGACTGTCTCGCACAGGACAAATGCGAAAACCATTTTGTTAGAGTTTGGGTTAAAACTAAATATTTTGTGAGTTTAGAAAAACATCACTAAGCCTGTAAACGAATGATTATTGTTAGCTGTATAGTACATCGGGAGCATTGCCCGATCACTTCCACAAAGAGAAAATCCACAATTTATTGTGGATTTTCTATTTTATTCTTTTTAATATCTCTATTAACTCTACTACAAAGAGGTTGTAAATTACTGTAATGTGATAGATTATAGATTTCATTTTCTGTTTTAGCATTTGATAATGGAATTATATGATCTAGGTCCCAACCATGGTCTAACTCACCATTATACTTACCATAATTTTCCCACGTCATCCAATCTTCAAATTTTGATTCTAAATAAGTTTTAAGTTCTTCAAATGAACAACCTAACTTATCTAAATAATATGCTTTGTTATTTGATTTAACACAACCTTCTCTTTTTAAAAATCTATTTAGTCTTCTGGAAAATGAAATTTTTAACTTATACAATGGATCTTCCATTCTTTTTAGATGATTTTCTCTTCTCTTCTCTTTTTGTCTTAATTTGAATTCCGGGTCATCTGCTTTATTTTTACGATATTTTTTATTTCTTTCATTACTTTTAATTCTATATTCTTCTTTTTCCAAATCTGTTAGTAACAAAAATCTTTCATTTCTTTTTTTATACAGACATATTTTACATTGGTTTCTATACCCATCTAATGTAGTTTTCTTTTTATCGAATTCCTTTAATTCCTTTTTATTTTCACATACTATACATATCTTTGCCATAACAAATCATTTATTTTTTCATATAAGTATATATAAAAAAATATCTTTCTCCTTATGGAAAAATATAAAGAAACTAATCAAAAATCGAAGAAAAACTATAATTCTGATAAAACTTTTATTCAGATATCAAAGGAGCTGCATCAAAGAGTTAAGAAACACTGTGATGAAA